>Ga0181568_10000020_pt1 | contig 136803 bp, 108 predicted proteins | sample 101ome_20_FD_133758 | JGI IMG/M metagenome (GOLD analysis project Ga0181568, IMG submission 133758) | Coastal salt marsh microbial communities from the Groves Creek Marsh, Skidaway Island, Georgia - 101404AT metaG (megahit assembly) | ecosystem: Environmental > Aquatic > Marine > Intertidal...
CGATCGCGATCGATCGCGACGCCGAACGAACCACCGATCGATCGGTCAACGCCCGATCGATCGATCGATCGACGCCTCGGGCGGTCGTCGACGACGACGATGGGTGGATGATGGATGACGGGCGACACACGACGGCGGCCGCGACGCGACGACGACGACGGAGGGTGACGACGACGCGCGTCGAGGTGCGAGGCGAGCGGGGTAGAGAGGACCGAGGTCATGGCCACCATGGCCGGACACGCGAACCCGAGCGTCCTGAGCGAGGGCGCGAGCGAGGAAAAGGGTGAACACGCGAGATTGGCCTCCTTCGTCGGCGCGATGGCGATCGGGGACTTGGTCAAGTCAACGCTCGGACCGAAGGGGATGGATAAGATTTTGCAGAGCGTGCAGAAGGGGAACAACGTGACGGTGACGAACGATGGAGCGACGATATTAAAGTCCATCTATGTGGATAATCCGGCGGCGAAAGTGTTGGTGGACATCTCCAAGGCGCAGGACGACGAGGTCGGGGACGGGACGACGAGCGTGGTGGTCTTCGCCAGCGAATTATTGAGGCAAGCGGAACAGCTCGTGGCGCAACACGTGCACCCGATGACGATCATTCAAGGTTTTAGAGAGGCGTGCGAAGCGGCGAAGAAGGCGCTGGAAGAGACGGCGAGAGACAACGCCGGAAACGAGGAAAAGTTTAAAGAAGACTTGACCAACATCGCGAAGACCACTCTGAGCTCGAAAATTTTGACGCACGACAAGGAACACTTCGCCAAGCTCGCCGTCGAGGCTGTTTTGCGCCTTAAGGGATCGGGAGATTTGGAGATGATCCAAGTGATTCAAAAGCCCGGTGGGAACTTGAAGGATTCGTTCCTTGACGAAGGCTTCATCTTGGACAAGCGCTTTGGCGTCGGTCAACCAAAGAGAATCGAAAACGCAAAGATTTTGATCGCAAACACGCCGATGGATACCGATAAAATTAAAATTTATGGAGCGCGCGTGCGCGTTGATTCCATGGCCAAGGTGGCGGAGATCGAGCAGGCGGAGCGAGAGAAGATGAAGCGCAAGTGCGAAAAGATAATTGGTTACGGCATCAACTGCTTCATCAACCGTCAGTTGATTTACAACTACCCCGAGCAGCTCTTCACCGAAGCGGGTGTGGCCGCGATCGAACACGCGGACTTTGACGGGATCGAGCGACTCGCTCTCGTCACTGGCGGAGACATTTGCTCCACGTTTGACAACCCGGAAGATGTCCAGCTCGGCGCGTGTGACTTGATTGAGGAAGTTATGATCGGTGAAGACCGATTGATTCGATTTAGTGGTGTCGCGAAGGGTGAGGCGTGCACGATTGTTCTGCGCGGAGCGTCCGAGCATATCTTGGGTGAAGCGGAACGTTCGTTGCACGACGCGTTGTGCGTCTTGACGTCCACCGTCAAGGATAGTCGAGTCATTTACGGAGGAGGATGCTCTGAGATGATCATGTCCAGAGCGGTTGAAGAGCTCGCCGCGAAGACTCCGGGTAAGAGATCGTTGGCGATGGAAGGTTTCGCCAAGGCTTTGCGAGCAATCCCTAGCATCATCTGCGACAACGGCGGCTTGGACAGCTCAGAGCTCGTTTCACAAATGCGCGCCGCACACGCCGCCGGTGAAGGTAACACGGGTATCAACATCTTGACTGGTGAAGTCGGTGATATGCAAAAGTGTGGCGTCGTTGAGTGCTTCCGCGTGAAGCAACAAGTTCTGCTTTCCGGAACTGAAGCTGCTGAGATGATAATCCGCGTCGACGACATCATCAAGTGCACTCCCCGCCAAAGAGAAGGATAGAGATAGCCCGATACTATCGGAAGAGAAGTTCACGCGGTGCGAAAGAAGATACGTGTAATCAATGAATAGTTTCTACAGTCTACTACATTCTGTCCTAAAAGTTCAATCCATCTAAACTAGCACCGTCCTCTGTGTTGGGTACCCCGCGATTTCTTTATGTCGTTCAATCATTGCCAACAGTTCCTCGCAATACTTTTTGTGAAGGGCTGCAACTTCTTCTCGCGACGGATGGGAATTCTGTTTGACTTCGATGGGACGACCAACCACCGTCGTGAGCTTACCTTTGGGGAAGCAAAATCCCCAACGGTGGATGATCCCGAGTGATCGCACAGGGAAAACAAGTTTGTAACTCAGCCATTTCCTCAATTCTCGGAACGGAACCCAATCTACACCAGTCGCCAACGATTCACCAAACGTATAGACGGGTACCAGCGGCGTTCCGGCCTGAATGGCGACTTTGACAAAGCCATAACAGTTTTTCAGGTAAAGTTCCTCTACGTCTGCGTTTCCAGTCAGAACAACCTCTTGCACGCCACCGACGACGATGAGACCCGTTTCTCCGCGTCCAAGAACGCGTTTCATCATCTTTGCGGTGCACGGAATGAACCCTAAAGACGCCAAGACGTCTTTGATGACCGGGAAAACACCAATCAATAAATTGTTGATGAAAAACCGAATGTGAGACGTGCGAAACGTCTTCAAAGCGGATTCAGAGAGCACGATGTTCCCGACGCATCCAGAAGCGAAAAGACCGTGTGGATGCGCTGCAAATAAATACGTTCGTTTGGAACAATCAATCTCTTCTTCTTTCTCCACGATAAATCCCCACCCATTCTCCCGTCCGACTTCCAACCAGCAGAAGAACTTGTGCAGAGAGTTCATCGGAACTCTCAAGCCCAGGACGTAGGACGCGAAGAGATAGCAAGCCGCGTACACGCGAAGACCGGGGAATCGCATCACCAACATCATCGACACGACTGGTGACAGGATCCACGACGTGTATACGGCGCTGACACAGAGGACCGATAAGAAGCGCTTCGTCGAGCTCCAAGGGACGTCTGCGACGCCCCTCGCGCGCATTTCCGCCTTGAGTTCCGCATCGGCGCGCCGGTGTTCGTGCCAAAGCGAGCCGCGCTCTGAAACGCGAGCCATCGGCGCGAGACACGACCGATTCGAGGCGCGGGTGACTGGGGGAGGCTGCCGCGCAGCTATCACTCCTCAGTGCCCGTCGGTTCGCAGCCGCGCGCGTCCGATCATGTCGGCGCCGCCCGCCACGCCCCTGGGCGAGGCCCTGGAGAAGTCCATATGGGAGCTTCACCAGCTCGAGAAAATCATCGAAGTGGGCGCGCCGAGCGACGAGAGGGTGATCGAGAAGATTGAAGACTTCATGAAGACGCTGCCTGGACTGAGAGAAGCGGCGGAGAAGTGCGGCGACGTGGAGATACCGGTGGATATCCTGAGGGAAATCGATCAGGGAAAGAAGCCGATGCGTTTCATGATTAATCAGATACTCGCGGCGGGTAACGTTAACGAGGTACGCCGTGTGTAGCGCCTGTCCCCATGATCAGCCCAACTCGCTCCCAGCAAACAGGACCTCGTGACTGACTGAATGAGCGCGTTTTGTCAATCAACAGACGGTGAAGGGGAAGGCAAACGTCTACAGAGAGTTTGTTGAGGCGTTGGAGGAAAAATTAAAGGCGGCGGACAAGGCAAAGTGACCGTGCATTAGAAATTTAGTGAATAGCTGAGAAAAGCAATTTTCTGTTGTACAACTTTACAAGAGATTCGTGTGCTAAGGCGGTACGTCGCATCCAGGAACGCTAAGTCTACTCGGTCCTTAGCAGCATTGGCTCGTTTTCGGCGCGCGATTCGTGTTCGTTAGGACGACACCCGGCCCATTCGTCGGTGGCGGTGCCTTCGGTAACTTGACCGCAATCTCGTGGAACAATTCCGTGACATTCACCGCGGTCTTCGCTGACGTTTCCATGAAGAATAATCCGTTCTCTGACGCGTATGCCTCCGCTTCCTCTCGCTGCACTTCGCGCTTTTCCTCCATGTCGCACTTGTTTCCCGCAAGCGCCATGATGAGCGCCGCGTTGCCTTGCTTTTGCAATTCCCGCACCCAGCTCTTCGCTCGAGCAAAGCTAGACTGGCTCTGAATGTCGTATACGATGATCGCGGCCGCTGCTCCGCGATAATACATCGGTGCGAGCGAGTGATAGCGCTCCTGACCGGCGGTATCCCAGATTTCAAACTTGATCGTTCGATCCTCCGCGCACACCGTTTGCGTCAAGAAAGCCGCCCCGATCGTGCTCTCCTGATACTCGTGAAACTGGCCCTTGACGAATCGCAACACCAGGGACGACTTCCCCGCGCCCATATCGCCCAGAAGCACCTGCGTCAACGCGAAAACGTCGAATCAAGTCAGTCCATCGCGTCGAGAGCGTTCGCGCTCGCTCAGCCGCGAACGTCGCGCGCGCGACCCATCTCGCCTCGCGCGATACGCACCAGCTTCGCCTGCGTCACCGGCTGCACGCTCGGAGACGATGCCATCTCGTCGGGTCTGCTCCGCGCGTCGGTGTTTCCGGTCGACAGTGCCGAGGGAGCTCCGGAGAGTCGAGCGCGCCGGAAGGGGACCTGGCGAGTCGGCGACGGCGACGAGGGGCGCCGGGGATGAAGCCGACGGAGATTGAGCTTCGACGCATCGTGTCGTCCGCTCGCGCGCGATTGCGCGCGCTCGATGGGGCCATGGTGGGAGGCGCGGTCGGCTTAACGGTTGCGGTCTTCGTCGTGGCCACGGCTCTGGCGCGAACGTCGAGCTCGATATGGGCCAACGTTCCCGCGGCGAGCGTGGTGACAGCGTGTGGAGTCGTTTTCGTGACCGCGCTGGCGCGGACGAACGAACGGGAATGGGCTGGAAAGCGAGAGAGCTGGGGTAAGGGGGTCGATGCCGTCGCGGCGTCGACCACACCGACGACGGTGAACGAGCGCGTGAACGAGATGGCGCGAAGCACGCCGGGGGTTTGGGGAGCTTGGAAACCGTTGCGAGAGAAAATAGTTAGTACTTATGTCACATCGTTGTGGTATGAGTCGATCACAGATGATTTAGAGGTTCCGAACGCGTTGAGGTCGGTATTGGACGGCGCTTTCACGACGCTATCAAAACGGGCAAAAGAAATGGACTTGGTGTCACTCATACTGCGCGAGCTACCAGATATCCTATCACAAACTCTCGAGGCTTTTCGTTCCGCCCGAGGAGAGATCGGGGAAGAGGAGTTTCGAAAGATGACTCCCGAGGATGCGGAGGACGTGCTCAAGTGCGTTTTGCGAAAGCAAGGTGAACTCCATCCCGCGGTGAGTGGAGAAATCGATACCCGACGTGCACTTCGTGCCCTCAGTAACGTTATGAGTGAAGCATTACTTGACGAGGAGTTCGTTTCGCCCCTCGTTTCGCCCCTCGTTCGCGAACTTCTCGTTATTTCATTGTTGCGTCCGTTGTATGGATTTGCAAAGCCTCATTGGGCGAATCGGGGCGTTTTATTTTTGACGGGAACAAGCGTGGAGTACGATGCCGAGGAGGGAGAATTAGCTAGAGAAAAGAAAGTAGATGCGATAGATGGAGACTGTGCGGCTACGGACCGCGTTGAAACCAGCATGACGGCACACAGTCGATCCACGAGTGAGAGCGGCGAGGCAACGTTTCTGTACAGAGATTTCAAAATTTCCGCACGTGTGACGGGTGCGGAGATCGTAGGGTTCGGAAGCTCCTCGTACGCAGTTTATCTTGTGACCGTGAACACGAACGAAAACGAAAGTTGGGTGGTTCCACGGCGATTCAGAAATTTTGAGACACTTCACAGGCGCCTCCGAGACGTCGATCGAGCCACCGTCAACGCGTTGGAATTTCCTCGAAAGACTTGGATTAAAACTTCTTTGAGCGCAGCATTCATGGAAAGTCGTAGAAAGGCGCTCGATGCGTACCTGCGTGCCGTTTTAGCGAACAAAAAACTCGCAGAATGTAGCGAATTATTTGCTTTTATGGACGCTCGCGCCGGCATATACGATCCGGAGCAACAAAGCGCCCCTGAACTCATGAAAACCATGTCTGAAGCCATGGAAGGAGTAGCGATGATGATATCTAGCTCTACGAGCGATTTAGTGAACAATGATGAGGATAATCCAGTCGGTGGGTCGACTACTGCTCCAGAAAAACACAACTCGGACGAGGCGCAGAAGCTCACAGCAGTCGCAAAAAAGCCACCGAAACACACACGAATGTCATCCATGTATGAAAATGCGGCGCAGACGGCCCTCAGTGAGTCACAGGAGACGGACGTTTGGACGGAGAGTCCTTCCAAATTTAAAGCAAATGGCGAAGTGAAAGAAGAAGACGAGGAACGCGATTCGTTTGTCGCCGAAATCGAGTCCTGTATGAATGGCCCCGTCCTCGATCTCTTTGAGTGCGTGTTCACTCTGCGTTCAAAACCGATGATGCGACGAGCGCTCGTATCCTTGGTTCGTCAGACGATCGAGTTCTTCTTCTCCATTGAACGCTCGATTTCTCAACGCATTCGCGACTTGCGGAGCGCGCAGTCCATGGCGACGGCGCTCTCTTGGCTCCTTCGCGTCGTCTGGCCAGAGGTCCCGTATCCCGCGGACACTCCAAAGCGACTCGCTCGAGAGGCCGAGACCGCTCGCCGCGCGCTATTCGACGTTTTCACCAATCAAAACGTCCAAACGGTCATGGGCACTCGCGCCAGCGCCCGCGCCGCGCACGACGCCTACTCCCTCATACAGAGTCCAACGTGCTGTCAACACGTCGGCTTCGTCCTCATCGAGACCATCGTCTCGGTTCTATTCCCAGAAACCACCGCTCGCGCTCTTCGCCACGCTCAGGGCGAGATCGACTGACTGGAGAGCTCCGCGCGCCGCTCCGTCTCGTCTCGGCGCGTCCGCGTCCCCGAGGTGCCCACCCACCCACCCCCACGCTGCATCCTGATTGGCTGCCAATTATGGATTTTTTAATCGACAGGTCACAATTCAACGAGTACCCCCCCCCTCCCAGAAATCTGATCGGCAAACGAACGGCCCCGCGCCGCACTTCCGCACACCCGTCGTCGACGCTCCCCGTCGGCGCGTGAACTGACTCCCCGACTCTCTCGGGAGCCTCCTCCGCGAAGGTTCACGACCGGTCATGCCGACCGCCTCGTGCGATGCGTGCGGTGAAGCTGCGGCGTGCGTCCTGCGCGTCGACCGCGCGAACGGCCGCGCGCGGTGCGCGTGTGCGACGTGCGATGGAAGGTACGAGTTTCGTCACGCTCGAACGACGCGTTTGCGCGCGAAATCGCGGCTCGCGGCGATGCGTGGGGGGGAATTCCCACGCGAAGTCGGATGTCTCGCACGTCGCGAACGGGCACCCATCCGGAAGGATAGAGTTGGGGCGCGCGGGGTGCGAGCGACGACGCGAGCGTGCGGGAGGCGCGGCGAGGGGTCGAGGCGATGCGAATAATCATCTCGCGTCGATTCGCCCGCGCGCTCGGCGGGGGGGGGCGAACGGCGAGGTCGAGACGCGGCGCACGGACGGCGCGGTGGATTTCTCTCGTAGGGTGGACTGACCTGGTATATTTTTCTTGGGTCGCGGATAGGCAAATGCAAAAGCGCGGTGAGCGATCGGTTTTCGAGCGCGTTGGACTGAGGGCGGCGAGTGGAAACGGAAGCGATGAACTCTCGTGCGATGTGTGTCAGGTGAACCCGGTGTACGTGATGTGCCACGAGGATAGGGCGTTCCTGTGTCGAACGTGCGATGTGAGCATTCACTCGGCAAACGGCTCAGCCGCGAAGCACCAACGGTTCTTATTCACGAACACTCGCGTCGAGCTCCAAGCTTTGGGCGCTGGAGAAGAAGTTGGCCGCAGAACTTCGCCCACGGACAGTGCCGCTGACCATATGGTGCCGCAATTCGAACAAGAGGAGGTTGGAAGAAAGGTGCGTTTTTTTCGCCACGGACGTCGAACGCTGCCGAGAGTGCAAATATACAAGGAACATCAAAACTGACCCATAATTTCCATTTCAAAACACAGAGAAAGTACAACAGGCAACAGAAAGCTTCTGTACAATCCGATGACGCGACCGTGCCATCGATCAATGATCTCGCGCCGGGCGTGTTTGAAAGTTTCATGACGGATTTGCTCGGCGAAGAAGGACGCCAGCACGCTGAAAAAGCTACGGATAATGAAACCGACTTCTGGGGAGAAATTTTCTCCGACAATTGGGCTGCTATGGGTGGTATGGAAGATGATCTCACCGTCCCGGACTACGATCAGCAGGTTCCGAATTTTTGAATGTACAATAACGCACTTCCAAGCCTGAGCATGGAGACGAAATCTGTATATTGTAAACCATACTTTGAATTCGGAATCTCTCAAGCCAAGACCTTGCCTAGTTAGTAGAATACTGCATTCCTTGGGTTTGCTTTTCCCAACTGTGCCCAAGAATTTCTTCAATAAAATCAATTCCTTTCCATAAAATTACATCAACTAAACTCAACGACGGCTGGAGGGCTCTCCGTACACGGATGAACGCGCTTTTGCTATGAACGATGGTGCCTCAGAGTGATGACGATCCGGACCTCGCGCAGCTTCTTCGACAAAACTCATTTCGTTCCCCAACTCTCCCACATTCTTACGAAGCTTGGAAATTCTTGCATCATCGTGCGCGGTGGCGTGAGCAGCCATCGCAGCCAACCTCGAAGCCTTCTCCTCCGCCGTCAACCTTCCCGTTCGGTGACCAACGTTGTTCCCACCTCGCCACTCGGGCTCAGGTTCTCGTTCAGCCGCGCGCTTCGCTTCTTCTTCGCGCCAACGAGATCTCTTGTCACGTCGAATTGCGGCTGCATCCTCTGCAGTATTGCTTGCGTAAGTTAACCCGTATCCCTTTGATGCATCTTGTGCGTGCGCCTCATCGCGAACCACTTCATCTCGATGCCGTTTGCGATCATCTCTGTCGTCGTGTCTACGTCTATCACGCGAATCTCGGCGATATCGTCGATCGCGGTCATCTCTGTGTCGCCGTTCTGATCTTCTTGGGCTCCTGCTGCGCGACTTGGATCGAGATCGAGAGTCTCTACGGCTACGCGAGGAACGCTCACGACGACGTTCTCGTTTTGGACTACGACTTCTAGAACGGGATTTAGAGCTCGAATCGTACCTTCTCCTATGTCGCTCTCGCTTGCTCTCCCGTTTCTTCTCTCGCTTGGCGTCTTTCTTCGAGCGCTTCCTATCTTTTTCACGTCTGACTTCATCCTTCAGCTGACCCATTCGAACCGGATTATTCGTGATGTACTGCTTTGACTGTAGCTCGCGCTGCTTCATCACGAGCAGAGGATCAGCGTTGAGCCTGTTCCACGCTTCGTTCTTGGAGTGCATCTCCTCTTGCCTCTCCTCCGCTTGCGCCACTAGATTGTGCCCTCCCTCGACGGGCATGTCAAAACGCTTCTTACCGATCACTTTCTCGACAGCGGGGACCGGAGCCGGAGCAGCTTCTCCTACTCGACCTTTGTACATGAATTCGAGGCGTTCTTGCGTGGGTTTCGTCACGTGACCGGACGCAATCGCTTCGGCTCGCAGTTCCGCTTGCTTCCTCTCTTCCTCAATTTCCTTCTTCATCTCCTCCAACTTGCGCTTCTCGTGCTCAGCTTGCTGCTGACGCTTCCAGACATCTTCTTGCACCGCCATACCGGCGGTGTGCCATGACTTTTTGTGCAAGAACGCTGCGTGAAACGAAAGAAAACGTATGGTTAGTCCACGAAATCGTCGACCGCAGAGGGAGTTCGCCATCTTTGCGTCGCGACTCTTCGACCGCGGGTACGACGACGAGACGCGCGACGCGAGTGACTCACCTAATCCTCCCCCCATGTTTGCTGATTTTTTCGCGTGTTCGAGTTCACCGTCGAGATCCCTTCCTCCGACGCGAACGTCGTGGAATGGCAGCCGTCGGTGGTTTTTGTGGGTTGGCGCAGAAACAGTCGCTGGGGAAGATAATGACGCTCAGCGCGCGACTCTCGAACGAAGCGAGGGCATGAATCGATGTGATCATGAAAGTGTACTGTATATTTGCACTCGACTATTGCGTTTCGGCTAAAGAACGCTGGGAACTAATTTCTCTTCTACACCTCTCGAACTTCGTCGCTCTCAGGAGTCCAAGGCTCACCTTTGCTCTTGAGAAACTTTGGTAAGTCATCGTTTACGTCGATGAGCCTGTGACCGTAATACATATGATGAGTAGGTTTCAAGTTGGTCGGCGAGCCTGGCGTGTTGAGCAATGAGAGCGGGACGGCCAACATTTTCCCCTGTTTTTCCGAGTGGTCAGTCAGTTTTTCGCCTTTCTGAACCGAGCGAACGCGAACGCGAATGGATACGCGCATTAAGTTTACGTACCTTCATCAAAGACGCATAAATTGGGCTCCCACACTTGATGCATCGACACCTCTCGACGTTCGCACTCGACGCCATCGTTTCCGGTTCGCCGTCGTGTTCGACTCGTACTTGCTCCGCTTTACACAGCGCCTGCATCGAAAAAGGAGCGCCCGAAAGCTTGCGACAGATCGAACAGTGACATATGGACACCGCCACTGGAGCACCGGTCACCGTCACTCGCGCGTGTTCGCAAAAGCACGTCCCAGAGCGAACGGTTTCTTCCCCGTTCGCCATCGACGCTCGAGTCAAAGCCCACCCGCGACGATGCGTCCGTTTCGACGATGAACCCACCGTCCGCTGCAGAGGAACCGCGCGTTTGTTTGAGACGAGCGCGACTCGCATGCAGCAAATCGAGAACGCGACTGACGCGCCGGTTTCCGAAGTGTGCGGTTGGTTACGCGCCGGCGTTCGCGTTTCGGTGAAAAATAAAATTTGCTTGCAAGTAAGAGGAGTGTACAATGTCTAAGAGAAGAGGAAAAACAATCTATCGTTTCGCTAAAAGAGAGAGGAGTGCACGGAAATCCCTCCCGGCATCTCGTACACGCTCGTCGCGAGGTCAAACTTTGGATCTTCGTCGAGGGAGAGGAAATAGCCCACCCCGACCAAGTACACCGTCATAAAGAGCGCGAAATCCCTGACGATGACCCTTCCCAACCGATGCATCGCCACTTTACTCCCCACCGCGAACTCGGCGACGATGGCTGGAAGTTTGAGCGATCTCAGAGTGTTACTCTCCTCCACGCCCTCTCGCTCGTCGATCGCCGCTTGCGCGTACGTCGCCGGATACAGCACCACGAACGCCGTCACCAACACGTTCACCTCGCACACCACGAACGTCGTCAACGGATTCACGATCATTTTCCTCACCGGCATCGGCATCGGCGTCCCTCCCTCCGCCGCGCTCGTCTCCAACGCCACCAAGAATCGCACGAAGACCGCCGCCAGCGCCGTCACCGCCGCCGCTCGAACCCTCGTCGTCTTATCGATCGCGATCGCCAGACACATCGGCCACCTCGCCGCTTTCTCCGCGCTCAGTTCCACCGTCGTCATCTCCCACGCCAGCGCCCCGCGCTGGGTGACGTATTCTTTAATCTTTTGCACCGACTCCCCTAACGACTCTCGCGGCGCCCCTTCCTCGACGCGTCGCTTCCCGAGCGCTCGCCCGCGTCCGCCCCGCGTCGCGCGCGCGCGCTCCTCCTCCTCTACCACCACCTCCTCTCCCTCACCATCACCACCCTTCCCGCGTCGTCGTCGACCGCGCATCACGGGACGCGCACGTCCCGCGACGTCGTGCCGCCGATTGACCCCGCTCGTTCGACGCGACGCGGTCGGTCGGTCGTCCTCACGGGGACGGCGGCGGGGACGTGAAAAGAGCGAGACCCCCCCCCTCTGGGGGATTTTTCACCGGTCACGACCGGTCGATCGTCCCGGCGCTCTGGTTTCAACGAACCCACCCTCGATCGAGCGATGTGATCGAGCGATGTGATCGAGTGATGTGATCGATCGGTCGATCGGTCGGTTTTACATCGATCGGTCGGTCGATCGGTCGGTTTCACATCGATCGATCGGTTTCACATCGGTCGATCGATCGGTCGATCGGTCCCTCACCCACGCCTCGTCCGCCCCGCCCCGACGACGACGGGACGATGGCGAGCGTTGATGACGAACCATCGCCCGGCGGCGAGCGACACTGCGCGGCGCGTGTCGGTGAGCACACCGGCGCTCGGCGATGGCGGCGATGACGACGCAGACGCGCGCGACGCGCGGTATCAACCCGTTCGTCGGATCCCGGGCGAACGTCTCGCGAGGGAAGCGCTCGGTGACGCGCGCGACGCGACGCGTGGCGGCGACGGCGGGCGAGAGCGAGGTTTTCAGGGCGTGGGATCAGGCGACGAAGAGCGAGAAGCGCACGGATATCAAGAAGATTATGATCTTGGGTGCGGGACCGATCGTGATTGGACAGGTGAGAGGCGACGCGCGCGACCGCGGGGCGGTGAGACGGGAGACGACGGGAGGGAGGGCGCGGGGAGATGCGCCGATGGGTGGTTTTTGAAAAAATAAGGATTCAAAACCGAGCCCGATCGCGAGGGACGACGCGGAGGCTGCGAGGTGTCGTGGATGGGAAGACGCGCGAGAGAGAATGCGGGAAGAATGCTTAACGCGTAGTTTTCGTTCGTGAGCGCGATACTGACCGTTTACGCGCGTGTTGATGCGAACTCAATTAGGCGTGCGAGTTTGATTACTCTGGGACCCAGGCGTGCAAAGCGTTGCGCAGCGAAGGGTACGATGTCGTCCTCGTGAACTCGAACCCGGCGACGATCATGACTGATCCGGAAACCGCGAGCCGTACGTACGTCACTCCAATGACTCCGGCGAGCGTGGAACAAATCATCGCGCGCGAAAAGCCGGATGCTTTGCTGCCGACGATGGGTGGCCAAACGGCGCTCAACTTGACCAAGGCGCTCGCCGAGTCTGGTGTGTTGGAAAAGCACAACGTCGAATTGATTGGTGCGAAACTCGACGCTATCAACAAAGCGGAAGATCGTCAGCTTTTCAAGGATGCCATGGACAAAATTGGATTGAACACCCCGAAGTCTGGCACCGCCGAGACATGGGAACAAGCGCAAGCAATTGCAAAGGACATTGGCACGATGCCGCTCATTATTCGACCGGCCTTCACTCTCGGTGGTTCTGGTGGTGGTATCGCCTATAACATGGCGGAGTTCGAAAATATCGTCAAGGGTGGTCTCGATGCGTCCGCGACGAGCCAAGTTCTTATCGAGCAATCTTTGCTCGGATGGAAGGAGTACGAGCTTGAAGTTATGCGCGACCTCGCGGACAACGTCGTCATTGTCTGCTCCATCGAAAACTTTGATCCGATGGGTGTGCACACTGGTGACTCGATCACTGTTGCCCCCGCTCAGACGCTCACGGATAAGGAGTACCAACGCCTTCGTGATGCTTCGGTTGCTATCATTCGTGAAATTGGGGTTGAGTGCGGCGGCTCCAACGTCCAGATGGCCGTCAACCCGGTTGACGGGCAAGTCATGATCATTGAGATGAATCCTCGTGTCTCTCGATCCTCTGCCCTCGCTTCCAAAGCAACTGGTTTCCCGATCGCGAAGATGGCGGCCAAGCTTGCTGTTGGTTGCACTCTCGATGGCATCCCGAACGACATCACTCTCAAGACCCCGGCTTCTTTCGAGCCGTCGATCGATTACGTCGTTACGAAGATTCCTCGATTCGCTTTCGAGAAGTTCCCGGGTGCTGAACCGGTGCTGACGACTCAAATGAAGTCTGTCGGTGAAGCCATGGCCATGGGTCGTACCTGGCAAGAGTCTTTCCAAAAGTCTTTCCGTTCTCTTGAGACGGGTTTCAACGGCTGGGGTCTCAACAAGAACGATGGCTTTATGCAAGGCGACGTTTCCGCTATTCGTGATGGTCTCACCATTCCGAACCCGGAGCGCATCGTCGTGATCCATGAAGCGTTCCTTGCTGGATTCTCTGAGGAAGAAATCATCAAGCTCACTACGATGGATCCGTGGTTTATCAGACAGCTTGGTGAACTCTACGAGACTGAGTGCTGGTTGAAGTCGCTGAGCTCCCTTGATGATCTTAGCGAAAATGACTGGTATGAAGTGAAGAGACGTGGCTTCAGCGACGTCCAAATTTCTCGTGCTTTCACTGGTGTCGACGAAATGACCGTGCGTAAGGCTCGCACCGCCAAGGGTGTCACGCCGTCCATGAAGCGAGTCGACACCTGCGCCGCAGAATTCCAAGCGGACACTCCGTACCTCTACTCCTCTTACGACGGGAACGATGAAGCGGAAGCTACCAAAAATCCGAAGATTCTTATTTTGGGTGGTGGTCCCAACCGTATCGGTCAAGGTATCGAATTCGACTACTGCTGCTGCCACGCCGCTTTCGCGCTCTCCGGCGCTGGGTATGAGACGATCATGCTCAACAGTAACCCGGAGACTGTTTCGACGGATTACGATACGTCTGATCGTTTGTATTTCGAACCGTTGACGGTTGAGGACGTCTTGAACGTTTGTGAAACTGAGCGTCCGGAAGGTATCATCGTCCAGTTTGGTGGTCAAACCCCGTTGAGTCTTGCGACCCGACTCGAGGCTGCTCTCAAGGAGAACCCGATCCCGGCCGCGTCCGGTAACGGCTTCACCAAAATTTTGGGTACTCCGCCGGACTCCATCGACGCTGCCGAAGATCGTGAGCGTTGGATCGATATTTTGGATGAACTTCAAATTTTGCAGCCTCCGGGTGGTGTCGCTCGCTCTGAGGAAGAGGCGTTGGTTGTCGCTGAAAAACTCGGTTACCCCGTCATGGTCCGTCCCTCTTACGTCCTCGGTGGTCGTGCGATGGAAATCGTCGGATCCAACGCGGATTTGAAGCGATACATTAGAACTGCTGTTCAAGTCGATCCGGACAGACCTGTGCTTGTCGACAAGTACCTTCAAAACGCGACGGAAATCGATTGCGATGCTTTGTGCGACACAGCTGGCAACGTTGTCATCGGTGGTATCATGGAACACATCGAGCAAGCCGGTGTACACTCTGGTGACTCTGCCTGCTCTTTGCCGACTCAAACCATTCCGGAATCCGCTCTCGCGACCATCCGTGAATGGACGCCCAAACTTGCCCGCCGTCTTGGAGTTGTTGGCCTCATCAACATCCAATACGCCGTCACCCCGGATGGCACTCCGTACATCATCGAGGCTAACCCTCGTGCGTCTCGTACGGTTCCTTTCGTCGCGAAGGCGATCGGTCATCCGTTAGCGAAGTACGCTTCTTTGGTGATGGCTGGCAAAACGCTTTCGGAGATAGGCTTTACTGAAGAGGTGAAGCTGAATCACGTTGCCGTGAAGGAGGCTGTCCTTCCGTTCGACAAGTTCCCGGGTGCTGATACCCTTCTTGGGCCGGAAATGAGAAGTACTGGTGAGGTGATGGGTATTGATAAGGACTTCAGCCGCGCGTACTGCAAAGCGCAGCTCGCCGCTGGACAACGCTTGCCTACTTCGGGTAATGTTTTCATATCTGTCCGTGATGGTGACAAGGATGCCATAGTTGACGTAGCGCGCGACCTCGTTGCCATGAACTACACGGTCATGTCCACTGGGGGTACGGCAAATCATTTAGAAAAGGCTGGCGTGCCGGTGACTCGTGTGAAGAAGGTTCACGAAGGTCGACCCCATATTGGCGACATGATTCGCAACGGTGAGATTGGTTTGATGATCGTCACCTCTTCGGGTGACGCGCAAGACTTGGTGGATGGTCGGGAAATTCGCCGCACTGCGGTCGGCTTGAAGATCCCGATGGTGACCACCATTGCTGGGGCGAAGGCGACTGTTGGTGCTGTGCGAGTCTTGCAACAGGATGATCTCAAGATGGACGCCTTGCAAGACTTCTTCTAGTGGGTTTTCGTGTCAAATTTAATACAACTATCTTCTATGAAACCTCAGCGTGTTAGCGTCGATCCTTTCTAAGCTGTGCGGCAGTCACTCCATTACCTCCTTGTAGAGAAGACCCCGAGGCGAACAGTTTCGTCGGGTTGCTCGCTAGTTTCTCGTTACGGCCATTATTCATCGGACGACCTCGCATTGAACGATAATCCGTGATGATCTGCGCCCTGAGTTGAGCGAGCTCTGCTTGACGCTTGAGACCTTGATTTTCCAACTTCTTCTTACTCTTGCCTGAAGACGCTTTGGCAGCCAACAAAAGATCTGCAAATATTTTCGACTGTCGATTCGATTTGCCACTTTGATTTTCAGCGGCTATCTCTACAATTTTATGACCACTGAGCTCGATCGGAACAGCCTTTTCGCCTTTCCCACCGCTTTTCCTTTTCAGCGTGATGGTTGGCGGTGCCTCTGCAACTTCTCCGAACCGAACATTGGTTCCAGTACCATTAATAAACTCAGACTCTTCCTCTTTCTGAGCGCGGAGAGCCGCGCGCTCTTTTCTTTTGCGTTCTCTAAGTGAGAGATATTTCTTCTTCTTCTTGGTATTTTCAGTCGCTTCCGCCGCCGCTTTTTCATCCAGCTCCCTGAGTTTGGCGTTGCCTTGGTCCGGTTTCGCTCGAACGAGAGGGGTAACGTCGGTTGTACGTTTCCTTTGATCACCCTCGTCGCCGTCTTCGTCCTCTGAAGACGACTGGTCGCCGTCTGAGAGGCCCTTTTCGTACCCCGACGCAGCCGCCGGCTCGTCTTCCTGTTCGTTCTCTTCACGCTCTCGACGCTTCTCGCGTGACTCTGCCGCAGCTTTTGCGGCGAGAAACCGACGAAATGACTTCGGTGCGCTCAACATTTCGTTCTCTGAGACCTTGCCTTTCGGCATCGCGACTTGTTCGTCGTAAAACCTTCCAGAGATGCGGTCGAAAGTCTTCGTGTTTTGTGCCATCCGCGCACGCTTGCGCGCGCTTTTGCCGCGAATGCCTCCCATGACGGACAGCGACTAAGCGAAACGATTTCTCACGTCTCGCCGCTCGTGCGCGTCGTCGCCGGCTCGCAAGCGCACCGAGTTCTGAACCCTAGGCATGTCGAAATTCCGTTTCCCAGTGTTTTCATCTCGTTCAACCGCACCCACGTGGACCGCGTAAGCGTCACTTCTCGTCTCGACACCGGGCGATCTCGGTTAAAATGCGACGCGCGGAAGACGCGGTGAGCACGTCTCGCCCCACTCTCGGTCGTGGGAAGTCAGAGATCGCTCTCTCCGCGTATGCGCTGTTGTTTTCCGAGTTGGTCCAGTACCATCGAGGACGCGCCAAGGACACGACGGAGCTCGAGGCGGCGTTGGAAGATGCGGGAGCGGACGTGGGACGACGGTTGTACGAGTCCCAGAGCTTTCGCGAGCGCGGGAATGCGAAGCGTGACAACAGACTTCTACCGCTCTTACAGTTCATCCAGAGCGTCTTCTGGAAGAATGTGTTTGGACGACCGGCAGATTCGTTGGAGGTGTACGACAACGATGAATATTTAATGTCCGACAAAGATTTACTAGTCAATCGATTCGTCAGCATTCCAAAGGATTTGGGAGATTTGAACTGCGGGGCTTTCGCGGCTGGCATGGTGAGAGGGATTTTGAGAAGTGCGGGATTTCCAGCCAAGGTGAGCGCTTATTACTCTGAACCCAAGCCGAGTGACACGCCAGGTCAAAAGACGACGAATATCTTGATGAAATTCGAAAGTCACATCATCGAACGAGAGCGTCGATTAGATAGTCGATAGGATAGGGTCATTTTAGAATGATTTGCGGATAGTTAGAAAATATTTTCAATGTAGCAAACTACAAGGAATCGATGCACCAGTTAAGATGCGCTCTGAGTTGCATCGCTGCGGGATAACTCATGTCTCTTGGGACTCCAACTCTATCCCGCAGATATGACAGACACTTGGCCACTGACTTTGCATCCTTACTAAGACTGTCGGTTGACTCTCCTGGCTGAGCGCTACCTTCAATCAGAGCTTGTGCAACGCGTCGCAGACACTCATCAACACGAGTTTCGTAGTTAAAATTCGGGACAGCATACGGGTCCGCAAGTGGCGCCCCAAATTGCTTGCGACCCGGCTCGCCCATTCCACGGCATGCGAATTTTACAATATTTTCATAATTAATGATCAACTTGTGTGCAGCTTCGTGACGAGCGTCCTCGACACCTCTATTCATAGATTCTGGAAGCGGTTCGAATCCATCCGCCGTCAGGCTTACGGGAAGTCTCCAACTCTTCTCTCCCCCGATGATCGCTACAGCCTCGTCGACCGCAGTGTTTCTATCAGCGACCCCTGGACCATATTGGGGAGGAATATCCATGACGTGAGTGTAGTAATCACTCTTCGTCGCTTGATAACTCGGACGAGCTTCAAAGGCGAGAAGCCATTTTTCGATGTTCGACCAACGCTCTGTACCGCGGAGTTGTAGACCTTTCCAGTACAGAACGCTCGCATTCATGCGTTCGACGTGCGAGACGTACTGAAAATCTACGATGCTGGGGTTGTCGCCTCCGAGAAACCACGGTCCTGGAGTCTCCCCTAGGGCTTGGTTGACTTTATCCAACGTCTTCTCGAACCCGGCTCGGGCACCAAGAGGACCTGGCATCGAAGGACGGAAAACAAATCCACACCAGTCTGAGAAAAGTTGACGCTCCAAACGTAACAACACGTTTGCCGCTTCGAACTTGTCTTCTGGAAGTGTCGTGCGCTCGGGAAATTCTCGCTCAAGTATTTGCATGATCACCAGGGACTCTGTAATCAACCGACCATCAATTTCCACCACCGGAAGAAGTCCGCTTGGAATTTTCTCTAAGAAGGCTTGCGGTTTATCGCCGTAGGAACGCATGTTAATCTTTTCTACACGGTACGGTATTTGCTTCTCTTCGAGCATAATCCATAGTTTTTGACAGTAGGGGCACCACTACACGGCGAGAAGGAACGCGAAGAGCGGTCAGTCAGCGCGCTCGGAACGCCTTGGATAAAACGTCATCGGAAGAGCGCAAGCTTTAGCGAACGCTTACCCCAGCATGATCTCGGTAGAAGGTCACTCTTACGTCGCTCTCATTCGTGCCGAAGAGACGAAGTTTATTATCCTGATGGGCAGGACCTTCACCGCGAGCGCGCGCCGCAGCCTCGTCCGTCAATCTTTTCACTGTGGGTGAAGTCGTCGGCGTGTGCGCTCGTCCCAGTTCTTCCCACGTCGGTACCGCCGCCCTGGATGTCATCCTGACGACAGACTTTCCACGAAGACGATTCTTTCGTGTCGAGGTTGACGTTGGACGTCGAGGGTGGGGAAGCTTTGGACAGGACGGGGACGCGAGACCGCCACGCATCGTAAAGTGAAGTCGGTTTGGTGACTAAGAAAGAATTTTTATTGACATGGGAGTGCTGATTGCTGATAAATCTTTGATTTGAAGAATTTATGTGGAATTGTGATGGTGGAAACATACTCCTTACGCGCTCGTGATGAGGCTCGGTTCCATTTCCGCGGGAGCCTCGTAACCCATGAGGTTGATGTACGTGGCAGTGACGTTAGCCAAGCCCGCCCTGGGGAGGTCATCACGGAACTTGATACCTTCCGGCAACGCAGGGCCGCCGATAGCTACAGGGACTGGGGCAAGAGTATGCGAGGTAAGGGGTAAGAGCTCACCGGTCTCCTTGTCCTTCATGGCACCTCCCTTCTTATCACGTTGGACCATGTCGTCGGCGTTGCCGTGATCGGCGGTGACAAGGAACATCCCTCCGAGCTCCTCGACCAAGTCGAGAAGTTCCTTCACGCAAGCATCGCATTCTTCGCAAGCCGCAACAGTGGCACCCATATCACCCGTGTGTCCGACCATGTCTGGGTTGGCGTAGTTCACACGAACGACATCATACTTACCAGAGAGAAGCGCCTCCTTTCCGGCGGCGGTGATCTCGCGAGCCTTCATCAACGGCGCTTGGTTGAACGGCACGTTGTCGCTCGGAATTTCGACATACGTCTCGAGATCTTCGTTGAAGTAGCCAGAGCGGTTACCGTTCCAGAAGAACGTGACGTGACCAAACTTTTGAGTTTCGGAGCACGCAAATGTTTTCAACCCGTTCTTCGCGAGCCACTCACCGGAAGTTCTTTCAATGAGAGGCGGCGGGACGAGATAGTTGGCCGGAAGCTTCAAATCGCCATCGTACTGCATCAAACCCACAAATTTGGTCTTGGGGAAACGAATGCGGTCAAACGCATCAAAATCAGCGTACTCAAAGGCCTTGGAGATTTCGACGACGCGATCAGCGCGGAAGTTCGCAATGACGACGGCGTCATCATCTTGAATGGTACCGACAGCCTTGTCATCACCATCGACGATGACGAATGGAGCGATGTACTGGTCCGTGGCACCGTCTTTCTTGAGCTCCTTGAGAGCTTCTTTCGGGCACTTGAACTTGTTCGGCGCTTCACCCAACACGTGCGCCTTCCAACCTCGTTCGACCATAGCCCAGTCTGCTTCATAGCGATCCATCGTGACCGCCATACGACCGCCACCTGAAGCCACCTTCGCATCGCAACCTTGAGCAGAGTAAGAATCGAGCTCGGCGACGAGTTTTTCCATGTACTCGTGGCAGGTGCCGTCAGCGACGTCTCTACCGTCAGTGAGAACGTGAAGACGCAACTTTTTGCAGCCGTCGGCGATAGCTCCTCGCATCATTCCGAAAATTTGATCGGTGCGCGAGTGAACACCGCCATCGCTGAGCAAACCAATAATGTGAAGCGTGTTGTTCGCGAACGCAGGCTTGATGTATTGCCAGCCAGCATCGCTGAACATGTTTTTGCTTTCCAAGGCGATGTCCACCAAAGACGCACCTTGGGCAATCACCTTTCCGGCGCCCAGGGCGTTGTGACCAACCTCGGAGTTACCCATATCGGCGTCCGTGGGGAGACCAACCGCGGTACCGTGCGCCTGCACGGTTCGGTAATACGCGCTCCCGCGCACCTTGAGCGCATCCATCGTGGGCGTCTTCGCGACGTGGACGGCGTTGTGCTCATCCTCTATCGGGTTCTCTCCCCAGCCGTCGAGGATGCACACGAGCACGGGCTTTTTCTTCGGAATCGTCGCGTGAGCTTGAAGTTCCATCTTCGCTGCACCGAACCGGGCGGAGGGTGGAGACGCGCAGTCGCGGGTGCGCGCGACGCCGACGACCGCCGACTCGAGCGTGTGCGCTCTTCTTTTTCTCTCCCTTCCTCTAGGGTCAACACCGATGAAATGAATTCTATCGATGCGTCTTGTTTTTCATCGAAGAATTTCATCGGTGAAACCATGCATGAAGTCGATCGAGATGTGGAGATGCGACACGACGAGGTGGTTGTCGTTCGGGTCGCGTCAATCCTTCCCCTTCGGAGAGACGCGGTCTCGACCGCGCGAGCGACGGCACCACAATCGCGCGCTAATCCCGCGGTTTGATCTAGACGTGAAATTTTTCGGCTCGGGTACACTTCTCGACCTCATGCCCGAGCTCGTTGCGGCGTAAACGCGCGCGATTCCCTCGGACACGTTCGAGGCGTCTCCCGAAAGTGGCCGCGGGTGCCAACGTACGAAGACGGCCGTGACCTCTCGCTCTCTCGCGATTCTGGGCCAAAGAGATGAATGAGCGTCGGGAGATGGGTGAAGACGAATCCGTGAACGCTTGGGGCGTTCCAGTTCTTCACTACACGGAAGAGGACGTCGTGAAACAAAAGTTCATTCAGACCATTCACCGAGTCGAGTGGCGAGACAGGTCCAATACACAGTTTAGCGATCCAGATCTTATCGAAGGTTTACGATTACGCGACTCTGACGGCGAGGAAAAAGTCGACATAAGTAGAATTGACGATAAATCGGCCGCCGGCGGACATTTGAACGCATCCCCATCTGACTCAGAAACCCAACCAGAAACCGAGAAGGAAGCGTCGTCGTCAACCAGGACGCTCGTCGTGTGCGGGAATAACGGTCATTCGGAAGATGATGATAATATTTACGCGCCTGGGACTTACTGTGGTCTTTTGTTTGATGGATGTGGACGCGCTCTCGACTTGACTGGGGAGAAAATGGTATTGCTGTTGGAAGAACGGTTGAAGACACTACGCGGTGTCCCACACCACTTGCATCGATACGTCAAGCCTATAAAAATAGACCTTCCCGTGGGTTCTCGAGTGAAAAAGGTATCTGGAGGCGATGATCACGCGCTCATTCTCCTTGAATCAGACTCGGAGGTGCTGGAGACTCTGGATCCCACTTACACGGATCATCATGGGCGCGTACTTGTGGTTGGATCTGACGCGTGTTCGCAACTCGGATTGAAGACGACACGTAGGCAAGATGTTCCTGTCAACCTAGACACGATAGGTGATACAAAGATTCGCGATATTGCCGCCGGGGGTCGACATTCAGTCGCAGTTTCGACGACTCAAGAGTGCCTCACGTGGGGTAAAGATTCTAACGGTTGCACTGGGCACGGTCAAGTTAGCGTGAACTTCGAGCACCATGTTCCTAAGTGGATGTACTGGGTGACAAATGCTACGACGAAAGTCTTGACTTGTGCGGCTGGAGATTCTCACACTGTCATCACGACTGCTGAAGGGAGTGTGTACAGTTTCGGAGCTGGATCTTGCGGACAGCTTGGACACGGAGACGGAATGGACTATTCGAAACCAAAGTTGGTGTCTGCATTGAACGGTTTATCAGTGTCATCGATCTCTTGCGGGGGCGACCACACACTCGTCGTGACAGAAAGTGGCCTTTTGTACGGTTTCGGTTCCAACAGTCATGGTCAACTGGCTTGCGATGACTTTTGTGATATTTTCCTCCCGCGTCGGATGGGTCACGATGACTTGCTCGGAGGAATTCCAAAAAAAGTCGACGTAGAGGAAATTTACCTTGATGCTCAAGAACTCGAACAAAAATTCATCGATGAGATTAATAAACTCGACATCGTCGATGCCAAAGAAAAGGAAAAGCAGAAACAACGCCAGAAAGTCATCCAGGTTGTAGGAGGGCGGGCACACACAGTAATTCTTACCGATACAGGTAGAGTTTATGTCTGCGGGGCGGGTGGTCACGGTCAGTTGGGACTACACTCGACCGAAGATAGAAGCTCGCTGACTCTACTATCTACGATGACTAGCGTGTCCATCATGCAAATAGCCGCAGGAGATCTCCACACAGTGATGCTGACAACCTTGGGTGACGTGTTTGTCTGCGGTGCGAATGACTTTGGGCAGCTCGGCAATGGCTCGGTGACGGCATCAAACAAACCACAGAGAATCCAGCCGGTAGTGTCCAATGATGACAGGAGTCAGAAGAAAAAGTCAGAGATTGATGAATATGAACGTCATCCACTTTACGGTGTCAAAGCTGAACAGGTTTATGCGTCAAAGTCTTGCACGTTTGTCGTTCCGCGAGGGAGTCGAAGCCTGTTCATATGTGGTAGTGGAGCCTTTGGTCACCCGAAGAATGAGCACCCCACCAATCTGTTTGAGATGATGAATGAGCCACTTACGAAGTGGAACGAGACTCAGCTACTCGTAATCGGCTCAACCTTTGCCAATTTGAAAATGGACGAGCACATTTTCCAGAATTTAGTGAAGCAAATGGTCATGTACGGCGTGTACCACGAGCGTGTGCTCGCGCACATCTTCAAAGATAGTTTTACTCAAGTACTACGATATCCACATCTTTGCAGTGTGTACGTAAACATGATCAAAATGATGGAAAAGTACAGTCTGGGCTGCACAGTTTTATCATTCCGCAGGTTAGTAATGTTTGGAATAGAAGACGTGGGCGTTCGATTGCTCGACGCTAGAAACGAAGCTCAGCGTCGAAGGCTGCTCAGAGATCTGGGGCCCATTTCTTTCCAGAAGTTTCAGACGAACGCAGAAGACATAAATTTACAGCAAAGGATAAATACATACATCTCCGATCGAGCTGGGTATTCTGACTTTGAGCAATTCAAAAATCACTGCCTCGTACTCAAAAGATTTGTCAGGGAGCTTGTTGAAGCTGATGTTCTGACGCGTCAGGATCTTGAGGATATGCGAGTGGGGTTTCCTGGTTCAACTCACAGTATTTCTCTTTCAAGTAGCGTCGACGCTGAACAAAAATTACATCTTTTCGATGGAATCGCGAGTCTCAAATCTAGTTCGCGGGCAACGACTCGAGATCACCGGACAGGCAAGACGGAAGTCCGCAGTGCTGTACCGAGTCTTCTCACGACTTGTAAGGAGGACGCAGCATGGGGACATGGGATCTTTTTGCGAGACGAAAACACATGGAAAAGCTACGCAAAGAATGCGGCTGAAGAGAAAAACATCAGAGCGTCATATCACGGAATTTCAACCACGTCGCAGTCAAATAATCGTTGCGAATCGATGCTTTCACCTTCTACACGAAATGTATACGTAATCGATGGAGACATCGGAAAAATGCGAAAATCTTCTTCAAATTCCAGATGAATAGATAGTCTACAACAACCTAGAAGTCTAGAGATAGCTAATAATCGTTGCGATGCTTTCGCCTTCTACTAGTTCTACAGTACACGTGATTCCTAAAAAGAAGCTCGATGACTTATTTAAGCTTTCTCTCGACCTTGATAGCTTATTTAGGCTGCTGTTAGAAAAGTAACAACGCATTCGAGCCGTAAGATTCGCCCCGATTCATCGGGTCGCGCCGGGTGACGCGCGCGCCGGCCTGAGTCCTGGGCAAAACAGCCCAACGTTCCGGTGGCGTGAAAACCACGGTGGAACGCTCCGTGGAGGTATCCAGTCCTTACGCGGAACTACGCCTTTACACGGGTTTTACCGACGAGCATCTTCAAGCGTACTCCCCTCGAAGTTCCGTTTCTAGAAATAAACGTGTAATACTGTAGAATCTAAGCGCCGAGGTGTAAGGTCAAAATCATCAAAGCGCTGCCAAAGATGATTCCTCTGTACATGTTGTCATTATTTCCGCACTTTTTCGCCTCTGACCAGAGCTCGAGACCACAAACAGCAGTCATGATTCCACCAGTTCCCGCAAGAAGATAATCTAAACGTTCGGGCGTAAGATAAGGTTTCATAAACTTCAGAGCGAGAAGTGCACCCACCGGCTCTGACAACCCACTCGCCGTCGCGAGAGCAATAGCACGTGACCGGCTGCCCGTCGCCGCGTACACGGGGGCTGCGATAATGATCCCTTCGGGGACATTATGCATACCGATGGCGAATGCCATCGTGGGTCCGACTTTCGTGAACGAAGCACACGCAACCGCGAAGCCTTCTGGAAGGTTGTGCAGTGTCATCGCAAACGCCATCAAGATTCCAAGTCTCAACAATCGCCCTCTACTCAATCCACCGACCGCAGCTCCTTCTTTAGATTCAGAGCTCTTCGAAGTCGCATTTATCGTCGTCTGCTCGTTCGGCGATGCCCCTCCGGTTTGTCCGGCGCCGTGTTCGGGATTCGGGAGGAAAGGCGCAACGCACGCGTACAATCCAGCGCCCGCTAGGGCCGACGCCGTCACCGGAAGGAAGCCGTGCTCCATGACGTTTTTAGCATACAGCTCCACGAACGACAGCGAGCTCATGACGCCGATGGCGATGCCGAGCAGGAATGCCAGCGTCCTCGCGTCCGGCTTCTTATAAACCGCTACGAAACCGCCCAGGGTGGTGGTGAGCCCCGCGAGCGTGCTCAAGACCATCGCCCTGGATTCATCCGCGTCGAAGATGAACATGTTCACCGAAGCTCTACTCCGACTCCGCGATCACGGGTTCGCGACCACGGATCGGAGTCTCGGTGTGGCGCGACGACGTGAATTGAATTGAATGAAATGCACTCACAACAGACGGGCGGTGGCTCCGAGACGTCCTGTTTTCTCTTCCCGGGCTTCCGTGAGGGACTCGATGACGGGTAATGACTCGCCGTGCCCACCCCCGGCCGGGAAAGGAAGGAAGCAAGGAAGGAAGGAAGGAGGGAGGCCCTCACTGCTCGCCCTGAGAGACGAATCGCGTCAGCGTCGTCTACACACTGAGAAGTCTCGCTCGGGGTTCGTGCAATGTCGTCGTTCACCATTTCAGCGTCGTTCGCGACCGTGAAGGCGCGCGATGTGTCGAAGTTTCGCTCGGTTTCCAGAAGAAGCCGGGTCGTGCAAAAGGGACGGTTCGGACTTGTCGTCCGGGCCGGAGAAGAGGAGGTAGGTGCCCCCGGCGATGTACACTCGGACGATTCATGCAGCGAGCTCCGCGATAGAATCCGACCAGACGCGCATCGATCTCGACACTACAGCCCAAGTCAAGGCGGGGTGTCATCTTGAGGGCAAGGGTATGAGTAGTGAGTGACTGACGCTGCTGAATTTTGTTCGAAATCTGCGCAGGCTGTCGACGCGGCCGAAGAATCTCCTGAGGTTGAAGTCGTTCAAGATGAGCCCGAGGTTGAGGGCGAAGGGAAGGACGAAGACGACGGCGTACTCGGAAGTCTTGTGGCGCAACTTGAGTCGGTCATCGGCGATAACGAGGAGGCGGTAGAAATTTTGACTGCTCTCAAGGGGGAAATCGGAGATGCGAACGCGAAAGTTGTGGGCATGGAGGACCAAGTCGCGGCGATGAAGGATCAGTACTTGCGCCTGAACGCAGATTTCGACAACTTCCGCAAGAGAACGCTCAAGGAGAAAGAAAACATTGGTTCCAGTGCCAAGGGTGACTTTGTCAAGGCTCTTTTGCCCGTTCTCGACAACTTTGATCTCGCCGAAAAGAACATCACTGGTGAAACTGAGGGTGAAAAGAAAATTTTGACTGGATATCAGAATATGCACAAGCAAATGATGGAAATTCTCTCGTCGCAAGGCCTCCAGGCGGTGCCGGGTGTCGGTGAACCGTTCGATCCGAACGACCACGAAGCCATCATGCGAGAGGAGAACGAGGAGATGGATGAGGATACGATTCTTGAAGAGTTCAGAAAGGGATATAAAATCGGCGACAGCCTCATTCGCGCTTCTATGGTGAAGGTGTCGACGAAACCGTGAATTTAATGACTCGCCAGAAGCCTGGCAGTGTCGCTCAACTTGTTTAGCCTCGGTGCAATACCATCTATCCATATCGCCCCCTCACCAAGGATCGACCGTAATTCACGTCACGTTTTCCTCTGATTCCTCTGCATCGTTTCATTCACGCCATCCTTTAGACGTAACGTTTACGCCCACGGTGAGCTCGAGCTCTCCGTTGACTCGCTCACTGAGACTGTCTGAAAAATTAAAAAACGAGTGGACGCGATGGACGGGGTCAGCTAGGTCTCGGAAATCCCCAACTGAAACCCTACCGCATATAATCATAATAAAAAAATATTAAGACATTCGAATTTGAAAAACAAACAAAAATAAAAAACGAGCACCCGCTTCGGTCGAGTTGGAGTTGCGGCGGCGACGGCGTCTATCCAAAGTGACGTAGCTTAAATCTTTCGCGGGTTCGCGGGCGTCAGTCTGAGACGTCCACTCTAGGAACGCGTAAATCGACTTTTCCTAACGTTCGATAACCGTACCTTCAGCTAAACAACATCGCAGCTCCTGTGAGCGTCGACGTTGGACGTAGAAGCCAGTTCCAGATCCGGAGTTAGCCAGACAAGATGGCGACGGAGCGCATCATGAACGCGCTCGAAGATAAGAAGATCCAGATGGTTGTCGGTGGTGTTACGATCACCGGTGGTCTCTACGTGGCCGCCAAGCTTTCCTGGTTCCGCAAGAACCCGTTGCACTCGTTCAGTGGAAAGACGGGCGCGATGGCTAAGAGCATGGTGGACCGTGGGATCAAGTCTTACAACGAGTTCTTCGATCAAGAAGACGGCAAGGGTGTGGGATCCCGTATTCTTTCTACTCCAGACTTCGTGAACAAGTTTTACTCCCTCATCACGGATTTCTATGAGTACGGTTGGGGTGAAAGCTTCCACTTTGCTGCTCGCGAGAAGGGGGAAAGCTTCGAGGCTTCTATCATCCGTCAAGAAGTCGGTACGTTCATCGCTAACAAACGCTCATCAATCATCAGCAACCCGGCGCGTCGAAGCTACTTCATATAGATGACTAACCTTTATTGATTTCATTCCGCTCAAACAGCTATTGCGGAGAACATTGGCCTCAAGGAGGGGATGAACGTTTTGGACCTCGGGTGCGGTGTCGGTGGACCGATGCGTAACATAGTGAAGGCCACTGGTGGTAAGGTCACGGGTATCACCATCAACGAGTACCAAGTTGGTCGCTGCAAGACCTTGAACGCGGAAGCTGGCGTGGAAGATTTGACGGAGATCGTGCAAGGTAACTTCATGGATCTTGCCAAGGTGTTCAAGGGCCGAACCTTCGATGGTGCCTATGCTATCGAGGCTGCGTGCCACGCCTCTAACACGACTGCCATGTACAAGCAAGTCTTCCAAGTACTTAAGCCCGGTGCTCTGTTCGCCTCGTATGAGTGGCTCAGAACTGATAAGTACGACAAGAACAACAAGATCCACGTTGACGTCGTTGACGGTATTGCGGAGGGTAACGCGTTGCCGGAAGTCCGCACCATCGAAGACTGTATCGAAGCCGCGAAGGCCGCTGGTTTCGATGTCCAATTCACGTTCGATCGCGCCACGCTTGGTGCTGTTCCGTGGCAGCAAGCTATGAAGTCCGCGCGTCGTGCCGCGTACCTCACCCACATCCTCACCGGCGTGCTTGAATTCATCGGCTTCGCGCCGAAGGGTACCCAAGCTGTCCACACCATGTTGTTGAAGGCGGCTGTGAACCTCGAGAAGGGCGGTGATCTCGGTATCTTCTCGCCGATGTATCTCATCGTCATGAAAAAGCCGGTTGCGACTGCGTAAAACGTCCAGCCAGCTCACATTCAAGCAAGGTTGGGTAAGTCAGTCAAGTTCGGCAGTCAGTCCTCGAGAGCCTAGGATAGTTTGTTTGTTATGTAAGTGCGACTTAATCACCAGTAAGATAATTTGCGACGACTATTTGTACGAAAACTAATTCACAAGACTCGCACCCATCCCAGCACGTCGTGAAGTGCCTGCCGGCTGCACCGCGACGCATCAACAACTAAGTGAAATGAAAAATAAATTAATTTAATTCGTTTCTCGAAACTAGAATTCCATCAGTCGATCTCAACCGGAAAATCAACATCTTGTGATACTGCAAGCATAAACGTAAGAAATTGCGACGCTAGATGGCTAAACGGCGTCGATAAAAATCGAGCGCACGGGTTCCCACACTAACTTGAAAAGGGTATGCAGTTTTAATTCGAAAATTATATGTGTTCAAGTGGATAGTACCACGAGTTTGTTCGCGCTCCCGTGAAGACTATTTGAAAGAACAGCGTTTGTATCAAGTCGAAAAGCCTTTCGCTGAATCAGCGTCAGGTTTCAATGGAGAATAAAAGCTGCAAGAGCGTAATCACTGTGAAATAACAATTAATTAATTCGATCAGCATAAACTCATCATTGTGGAGGAATTTCACTATTCAACGCGATGATATCTCTTAAAGAAAATTGCCTCTATCGATCAGTACACGGAGACACGGAGAATATCGAATATAGCGTCGCGGTGTAATTATTAAGAATTAATTCCATCATTTAAATGAAAATGGACTTGACTAATGCGACCGATCTCACACTCTACGCTGATGAGAACACAAAGACAATATCGCGCGTATGTAAATCCATATAGGGGAACTATATGGCTTGCGCTCTCCATTCTAATGAATGTGGCCACCTTGAATCGTGTCGCAAGTAATTAATTGATGTTGGAATTAATAATTGAAAGTGCAAGGCATTCTTACGCACATTCGTAAACGCTTTCTGAGTTTTTGGGTTCGAATATTATATCTCTAATTTCTACTTCGGCGTTTTATCTCGTCCATTCAGTGAACAAACATGTACAGATCTTTCTAGGCAGAAAATAAAACTTTAGTCAACGCTATTAATAAATCCACCGCCTCCGAACCCAGGCCCCATCACTAGAGCTTCGTCGTCACCGATGACTTCCACAGCCTGTGGTTGATTCAAGCCTTCTTGCAGATCCTCTGGTACCATTCCATGTTTCAGGAATAAATCACCGGTCGCTACTAGTGCCGCACAAGTTTCTGCGTGCTCCTCGAGCTCGTATCCATCCCTGAGTGTTCGAGGAGCCTCCAATTTTCCGAGCAGCTCACGTCCCTCTTCATCCTTAGCTAATGCAAAAATCGCTTCGGCACAAGCCTGACGAACATTATCAGATAATTCGGCCCCAACTTTCTTTCCGCTGATCGGTCTTAGCAGAGCTCTGACTATTTCACCCTCAGGCTCTTCACTTCCCGGTGAGACAAAGTTTAGGAGAGCCTTTCTATGTACGTCATCCATGCAGCAATTTCTGAGAGCGGCAGCCACACGCTCGCGTCTGAGCTCATTTGATTGCGTCATAAATGGGATCACAGAGGCCAGCAGTCCTCTCTTCGGGTCTAGGAACACTCGCCGACCGATAGGATCCCGAGTAACGTTTGTCAGAACTGAAGCTGCTTGATCGTAGTCAGCCTCCGGGGTCCCCGTGGAGAGGAGTTGAATCAATTTGGATAGCCAGAATCCCTCCAATGGCTTACCTTCCTGACTTAAAACGTGAACACCGCTCTCCGCCGTCGTGACATTGGCCAAAATGGACAGTAAGAGATCAACTGGTGCGCCGTCGCCGTCACGGAGACCGTCCATGGCTCGCTCAATGACACCCTTTCCCACGGCTTTCGTGATGACCTCGGGATCATGAGTCAAATTCACAAGTGCTGTGGCTGCGTATTTCGATTCTCCTCCTTCCGCGCCCAGCGCATGCAGCAGTTTCGGGACCAACGCATCCGCTTTCGCGTAAAGCAGTTTTGCGCCGTCATCGGTCCCCGTCAAGCCTTGTACGATTTGCATCGCCTGTTCTCGCACCGCTGGTTTCTTATCGGATAGAAACTCTATCACTTCATCTATTTCGTCTCCCATCGCGATGTTCAGGGCGCAGTCGCGGGTCTCGTCTAACGCGTGAGGTCGTACGCGCCCTGAAGTAGAGAGAGGCATGGCCCGGCCCGGAATAGCTGCCGCTCGTAACGACACTTCGTGGCCCGCGGCCCGATGTGGCGACCGTCTCTGCGCGGTAATAGGGACCTTAGACATATTCCATATCTCCCAGGCGATGAAGATGGCCTCGACGAGCGTTCTGCGATGGCTCGTCGGGCGCTAATGGACGTTCTCGATAGTGGGTTGCGAAGAACAAACGAAGCGTTCTGGACACACGTCGAACGAAACGGGAATGGGCTCGCGAAAACTTTGGATACGTACTTGCAGTTTAGACCTCGTCCTTACGAGTTCAGCGGTGACGAAACGAAAATGTCGTCGACAGAGGCGGAAGAGTATGAGCTTGGAAAGAAAGTGTTTCTCACTTTACTCCGACTGGTGAACGATGGAAGTCGAGAACGCTCGCGTCTGACAGCAGACGAGCGTCGACGCATAATTCTTAAGTACAGTCTATTCGATGTACCGAAGATAATCGATCTGTCGGTCTTGTACGGTCGATGTGATCGTGATTTGGTTCGAGAAGTGATAGACGGCGGAGTAAAACTGTTACCAACTCTCATCGACGACTTTATCGAGACAGGGGTCATAATGGAGAAGAACCTGAAAGAAATGTCAGATAGAGGAATTTCTGCGACCAAGGGCGGTGAGTTAGCACCGGAAGATCTACTCGAGTTGTTGTCATACTTCCACGATGTTGCGGTTTCGTTGACGTCACTTAGTGTAGTGTATCCTGAGGCTGGTTCGTGGCTGTGCCAGAAAGGTAATCTGGTGCGTGCCCTCGAGATCATTCGTGACGACGTCGTCACACACTTTGAAAACGCTACGGAGGATAAGAGAAGTTTGAATTTGGTTAGGGAATCGGCAAGCGCTGCAATTAGTTGTTTACGCGGTGAAAAAGCCACACCTAGAGAAATACAAGTAGGGACATCGAGTGAGTACATTGGAATAGCTTCTTCCATCGTTTCTGTGATTGAATCAGTGAAAATGGTCCTACCAGACCTTGGGATCGGGTTTTTGAAAGCTTGTGTGGACCACTTTGGTCCAAACGCAGAGTTAATACTGCAGAACATATTTGACAATTCGCTTCCACAGAATCTGAGTTGTCTCGACCGCACTCTTGGATGCCCCCCTCTAAATACCAAGTGTCTCAAGCGAACTCTTCCGAAATTGAGCGAAGCGATTGGAAAAGGAACAAAGCAGATGGGTTTCGAACTCACCGCTGATGAAAAGAGGCAAGTGTTAACGGCGGCAGCAGAGTTAGAGTACGAGGACGAATATGACGACTCATTCGACGATCTTCCAGTCAAAGTTGCAAACACTGCACTGGGTATTGATGAAATTGAAGCCGGGAACGCGAATGTACGGTCCACGGGAGCGGTAAAACGAACTTTTTACATCTCGGATGAAAAAGTGTATCATTCATACAAAGAGGGTGCAGAAAAAATTGCAGCTGAAAGTGCCGCGGAAGCGGCTGCGATGGCGGCTGCGAAGGCGAAGAGAGAGAAATCTGAGATCGGAGGTCTCGGAGCTGGTGGTAACAAGGCTCGCTTTAGTGCAGATTTTGTTCCAAACGCGAAGGCTGTGCCTTTTGCACCAAAACCAACTGGCGCCGCCCCTGCCGCCGCAGACCAAGGTACACGAAATGTGAGCAGAGCGCACGATTTAGCCCAAAGTCGAAAGTCTGGAGGAAAAGCTACAAGAGGCTTGACTGCAAAAGATTTCGCTCATAAACACCACAATCAGCGAGCAAAAGCCGCGAAGAAGAATATGTTGTTGTAATGACGTAGCCAGTAGAGTAGAATTGAACCTTCAGACCACCGCTCGCGTGCTCATTGAGGTGCGCATAACACGCGTGAGGACCGCGCATGAGTGATGGTAAGGGTGACGAGGTCATCGTGTACGCCTTGAGCCCGGTTGACTTCATCTTGCTCGCGTTGTGCTCTTTCTTTTTGTTCTACGTGTTGCCGCGGAAGTTCCTCAAATCTTTCGACCGGGAGGCAAGACAATGAACGTGAGTGCGCACGCATCCACGACGGCAGCTCTAAAATCGCTTCGTGCGTTTTCTTACGATGTCACGTCAGTGTCGACCGAGGTGATGATGAGCCCGTTGTTCGACGCTCTCAAGACGAGTGGAATTCATGAGAGCTCCAGTGATGTCCTGGATACAGTAATCGTTCCCAACTTGCGCTGTATGCTAAGACAAGAAAGAGAGGGCGAAACTCACTCGCGCGGTGATATTTTCGACATGCTATTCGCGGTTTGGAGCTCACATCTCGTTGGAAAGGATGGAAAGCCTCTCACAAAACCAGTTGACCCGTTCTCCCGAAGAGCAAAGTGGTCTCTTTCTACAGAAACATTCACTGAGTTGCTCTCACAATGCGACATGCAAGATGAACTGTACGATAGAATGTCAAGTGCTACAGAAGATATTCGGGAACCCGTGATGAAAGCTTTTGCCGAATGCCAAAACAACAAAGAAATAGTACGGGAGTTCATGGTGGTTATTTCTTCCGAGTTTGCTCCCAACTCACACAAGGATACAGAATCACCGAAGAAAGCGAGTGAGATTGCGATCAATCCGAGTACATCAGATTTGCAGAATTCAGATAGGAAGTCAGTCCCAGAGGTATCGGAAATAGAATCACTCGTGAACGTTCTCGCAACGGAGAAAGATGCAGCAGTAGTGAAAGAGAAACTGAAATCTGTTTCTCAAGATGATACCATGCACATCATTCCTACTTTGCTTTGTTCTGAACGCTTAAGTTCATTCCGAAACACAATGCTGTCTCAACAAGCTTCGAATTTACAGACCGCTGAGCGTGAGACGGTCACTGCATTGAACCGTATTACTTCAAGCGCGCATACAAGTGTATCCAGCCGTATGATTTCAAAACTAGCAAAAGACTTGGTTTGGCCAATACTTGTTGCACCAGACGTAGTATACCGTCGAATTCTTCACACAGCCATCGCGCATGCATCACAAGCGTCAATATTGCTCGAAACTCTCCGTCTCGTGCCAAGTTTTGTGAAGGCAAAGCATGAGAATGCAACACCTCACATCTTGAATCATTTTGCGGATTTCCTAAGGACCATACCACGGGAGCTGAGTACGACGAAAACGCTAGATGTGATCAGTTTCGTTTGCGAGGAGTTCTTTGCTCGGAAATCTGACCGTGCACATTTGCTAAATCCTCAAGAAGGACTGTTGTCGATTGTGCTTCCTTTCTTGACGGCTGAACACCTGAGTGAACCATGTAATGGACCGTTTCACGGAGGTCACTTTGCTCTGTACGTCTTGAAATGTATCAGTGTAGAAGATGAGGAAACAAATGTGGATGTCGTCGCGCAAACTTTTCCCGAGGGGATTCTGCTTGGCTTACTGCGGATTGTGGAGTGGTGTCATGCGGAAAATGCAACATCAACGCTTGTCTTGTCTACTCATTTAGCGAATGAAATCAGCGAAAGTTTGGCGCAATATTTTGCAAAAAATCCACCGTCACAGGAAACGATATGCTCTTTCAGAGTCATGGATGAAATTGCGAGGTATGAAGTTAGATGGGATTTACGTCTTCTGGTTGAGCCGGTGATGCGTCTTTTTCGAACAGATGCTCTGCAGGCGCCAATTCCACCTTCACTTCGTTCAAAAGATACGGTAGAAATTATAGAAGATATCTTGACATTCTATCGCGTGGGCAAAATTGACGATGCATCGTTGGTCGCGCTACTTGAGACTCTTCAGGAGGCAGAAATGAACGTGGCTGAGTTTCGCCAGAGTCTTTTGGTTGGATGTGTGCTAGTTTTACCGGGAGCATCGATAGAACAATTCGAACGCCTCTCACGAATTGCTATTCCTGCGCTTCTCAAAGCACGAAAGATGATTGATGATGATGATGATGGTAATACCACGATACCCTCCACGGTGATGGATATTGTGTCACACTCTGTGATGTTTGCGCTGCAAGAATCGTCAGACAAAGCACTCGTGATTTGCCGACACTTCACTCACCTGGTGTCAGTGCTAATCTCTGATACAAAGGCTGCAACCCCTTCTCGATTTCAGTCACGAGCGATTGCACGCGATGCATTTACATGCATCTGTGACGTTTTGAGGGTGCTGATCAACAACGCACAATTTTCTCATCGAAAGGCATGTGAGGTACTCCTCACTTCTTGCGCGCTTGTGAGTCTCCAGAGTCTCCATACGTCCCATTCTCATACACGTTGGGCACTAAGTCGCGTCAGGGACACATTGCCGAAGGGTTGTGCTCCTAGAAGTCAGCTTGAAGCTGCGCTCTCGCAGAGAGGCACTGAAGTAAATTGAATTTTTATGCGCATAACAATACAACTTTTGTCGTCGGCGTGGTCGATGACGCGATGTAATTGTAAACATTAGCATTAGTCTAGCAACTCATAATCCGGAAGGTTCGCGTCGATACGAGTGCCATCGCGAATAATGACCCGATCGTGCTGCGAGCGAGAGAATAATTCGCTATAATTTCGAGCTTTGAAAAGAATAAAATTCGCTTTTGCACCTGGAGCAATGAGACCAGACTTTTCACCTAATTTCATTGCTTGTGATGGATTTGCACCAATAGCTCTCGGCCAAGATCCAAAGGGCCGATCTAGATGTGCTATGCACACACTTGAACGAAATGTCTCGAGCATGTCGCCATCACCGTAGGAGAAGAATTGATCTCGTGTGTTGTCACTAGACAAACAGACAGGCACCCCAGCTTCAGCCAACTCTTTTACTCTCGTCACACCTCGACTCGTTGGTGTCAGTTTACCGGTTGGATCTCGATTCTGCAACCACTGATTTACCACGGGGAGAGAAACAACGGTGACGCCAGCCTCACGAGCGGCATTAATGATGCGCTTCGCCTCTTCCCGAGACTGAGCAGCGAGAGAGCAGCAATGTCCGCAAACCACAGACCCTTTGAAATCGTTGCGAATGACCGCTTCAGAAATATACAGTAAACCCTTCGACGAAGCGTTCCCGTTTTCATCGCAATGAAAATCAAGATCCAAGGCATACTCTTTTGCGAGTGAAAACACTACGTCCAACAATTTAGGCATATCATCTCCACACGTCGTGATATGATCGGTGGGTGTTCCACCAGCATCACTGCAAGATACCGCGGCACCCAACACTCCTCCGTAAGACTTGACCATTTGCGCCAAAGCGCGAGCTTTATTTTCATCGCGAAAGAAACTCAACACCGACAGACTCACACCCTGGAGTTCGATTTTACCTCTCCATTCATCCCGTAATTTTGCAAAAGCTTCCCAAGCAATTTTCGTCTGCTCTTCCTTACCCGACATCAAGTGCGTCCGCAACGCTGAAGTTCCGTATGCGTACGCGCAGCTGAGCGCGAAACGCATCCTCTTCTCAACGTCCTCCGCCGTCCAGTATTGAAAATCGTTCGCACACGCCGCATCCGCTCCAGCGAGGGTGGCGTTCAGGTTTCGACTCCTTTCGCACGTGTGCGCCTTGTCGATGTGCGTGTGTATGTCCACGAACGTCGGCAGGCACACGCGCCCCTCGCCCGGTACCGTCGCCTCGCCTCCTCCAACCGACGCCGTCTCTTCGCGAGGATGCATCCTCGCCTCGTCGCTCAGTCGCACGTCCACGACGACACCCTGACTCACGTCCACGACGATGTCCACCTCAATCATCCCGTCCGCGTCCTCCACCGCCGCGCTCGCCGCCGAACTCGCCGAGACGATCGCCACACAACTCGGCACCTTCACCGTTCGCACCGTCACGCGCGTCACCGTCCCCACGGCGCCTCGTAGATCATCCAGCGTGCTCGACGGATCTTTTCTCGCGTCTCGCGGGTACGCGCACCACTCCGACCGTCGCATCGCGTCGCCCATTCGCGTCGCCCTCATCCAATCCAAGTCAGCGCCACTCAACCAAAGTCGAGACCAGACGACCGACCGACCGACCGACGGACCGATGGACGGTACCGAGACGAGACGATGGCGAGGGCGCAGGGCTCAGGCGGGGCGTGGAGTAGAGGAGGTGATCGAGATAGACTTTAAAGAGGTACACTGCGTAAAGAGCATGCCCGATCGTGGAAGTAAAAAGACGACGACGTCGAGTCTCGGTCGAGTCTCGGTCGAGTCGTCGTCGTCGTCGTCGTCGATCGGCACTCGTCGACGGACGAACGGACGGACGGACGATGGAGGCGGACGATCGGGCGGGAACGTCGTCCGCGACCGGTCTGAACGCGTCGGCGTCGGCGTTCGTGTTCGCGCCGCGGTCTCGTCCGACCGTCGACGTCGAGCGGGCGGTGCCGACGGTGTTTGGGGACGAGTTGGCGTCTCTGGGACTGGTGCCCGAAGAGGATGAAGACGCGCACGTCGACGGGGTGGAGGAGCTCGAGAGAGAGGGAGGGGTGGTGGAGAGTGAAAACGGGCGATACGCGGGGGGAGAGGAGGCGGAGGGGGGAGCGCTGAACGCGACGACGACGAGCGACGGAGGATTCGAGGAGTCGCTCGCGTTTCTTGAATCCATGTTTCCAAACTTTGACTCGGCGTGCCTGGAAGAGGCGCTGATGAATACGGGTGGAGACGTGGAACTGGCCATGGAGCTGCTGATGGATGATGAAGTGCCGGAGGTTGAAGCGCCCGATGTCGACGACGTTGAGGCGTTCCCCACTCTCGGTGGCGGCGTCGGAGCGGCGACGAAAAAGACAGAGCCGGAACCGCTGCCAACGAAAATTTATCTCTCGGGGGGTAGATCCAACGTCAATAAAGCGTCGACGACGTTTAATAACTGGCAAACGAACGATCACGCATCCAATGGAACTTCGCGGATGTCGAAGATCGAGCGAGGAGTCTCATCTGGAACGAAGACGAAGATAGAGTGGGTGGAAACCGGAGCCGCGGTGTCGCAGTTGTACAAGGCGAACAGAGACGAGGCACGAGATTATGCACGAGTTCGCAATGTATGCTACGAACAGGCAACGAACGCATATATTAGTGGAAATAAGGCTCTCGCCAAGGAACTTTCACGACAGGGTCGCGAAGCCGCAGCAAAAATGTCCGAGGCTCACTCCCTCGCGGCAAATAGCATCTATTCTAGTCGCGGCGGCGGCAGTGATGGCGTCATAGATCTACATGGACTGCACGTAGCGGAAGCGGTTACACTTCTTAGACGCGAGTTACCTCGTTTACAAACGTCTGGATACTCGCACGCACGCGTTCTTGTGGGCACAGGGCATCACACTGTCGGCTCGCGAACGCCGTCAAGACTTCCAGTCGCCGTCGAGACTTTCTTGCAAGAGCAACGCTGGCGTTTTAGCGAACCGCAATCGGGTTTACTCGAAGTAAGCTTACAGTAGCTAAATGTGTTGTATTCTATTCTATTGGCATTCGTATCTTCTAGAAAACGTGGACGCCCACGTTTCGTCCACGCCAGTCACGCTTGCCCCTCACTTCATCGCTCGACGGTCGTCCGAAGGCGGGCTTCGACGTGGCGCATCGTCATGATACAGACATCGAGTGCGGTGGACAACTTCTACATCACCGAAGACGTGAAGAATACCCCGTCGCGGTCGAAAAACGTGGACGAAGAGACGGAGTTTTTGCAAAGAGTGTACGGCGCGCTCCTCATTCGGTCGTCTTGTTTACTTTTACAGTCGCCCGTGAGCGTCGTGATCACAGCTCAGACGCTTCTTCATCGTTTTTACACGAAAAAATCACTCACAGAGTACGATGTCAAGCTCGTCGCGACGGCATGCATCGCCTTGGCGTGTAAACTCGAGGAAAAGGATCGCAAGCTTAGGGACATACTCAACTCTGTGCGAAGGGCTGTGCAGAGAATCGAGAAAAAACCACGAGTCGTGTTGCCCATCAACACTCCAGAATATGAGATCTCGAAGACAGACGCAAAGAATATGGAAATGGTGTTGCTGCGTGAGTTAGGATTTTTCGCGCACGTCAGTCCTCCTCATCCCTTTGCGTACACGCTGGGCGTTCACCTCAATTTGAGCACTGAGTTGATGAAACGCATATGGACTTTGTGTAACGATAGTGCGATGACAGCGCTCTGCGTGAGATTCAAGCCACAGGTAATTGCTTGCGGGTGCATTTTTTTAGCCTCACGAGAATTAGGGATTGCTCTACCATCACGTCCACCTTGGTATCGCCTTGTGGATGGCGCGACACGGGAAAATTTGGAGGTGATTGCGCAAACCACCTTAGCACTTCATCAACTCGACGAGGTCGAGTATAAAGATTTGAGCGGCCGAGGTGAAGAAAAAGCGCATGTCAAAAAAGCTGAGAGAAATGACCGACGTGGGTCAAGTCGGGATAGGGGCTACCGTAGAAGTCGTGCGAGTCGCAGCCCAGAGGGATCGAGACGCGTCAGGCGAAGAGATAGCCGTGACTTCGACGAGGAACGCCGCAAGTGAGTTTTAGAGAGCGATTAGATTAGTAATTAGCGTAGACACCGAGGTCACTCAAAGGTTTAAATGTATATGATTAAACAAACAACAGCGCGGTGCGCACTGAGCAAATTACTTAGGCAGCAACCTTGTTCAAGCACAACAAATCAGCCAACTTGTCCGTGTAGTAGGTCGGGGCGATGGTGTTGTCGTCGCTGCAGAGCATGTCCTTCGTCGTGACACCAGACAAAACAAGCAAAGTGTTCAAGCCACCGTCGTTGCCGAAGAGAATGTCAGTGTCGAGGCGGTCGCCGACCATGGTGATTTGGTCCTTGCGGATGTCAAACTTGTTGGCAATGTAATCCAACATGAAAGCGGCCGGCTTACCGACCACAATGGGCTCTCTCTTCGTGCTACCCTTGATGGCTCCAACCATGGAACCGTTTCCAGCCCACTCTTGCGCATCAGTCAAGTGGGTCACCGCGTCCGTGTTTGTGGCGATGAACATGCAGCCCGGGTTTTCTCGGATGCACAGCGTCGCGTACTGAATCTTATAGTAGTTGATGTTGCGATCGAAACCAACAATCACAGCACCAACATCCTCATCATGGTGCATCAACTCCCCGCTCGCCAAAGTGACTTGCTTTCCAGCGTCGGCTTCACCGCCAATGTGTTGCACACCGACACCGTCGAGCTCCTCCAAGATGCCCGTCTCGCCGACGACGTACGCCTTCTTCTTGAAATCGATCGACTCCAAGTACGCGGCGGCCGCGAAAGAAGAAGAAAAGATTTCTTCCGCGCTGACGGTGAGTCCGAGGGACTGGAACTTCTTCGTGTAACCGGCACGAGACTTGGTCGAGTTGTTCGTCACGAAGATGAGTCGCTTGCCCATGGCGCGCAACATCTCGAGCGTCTCCGGCACGCCCTCGATCAAAGAATCACCCTTCCAAATGACACCGTCGCAGTCGAAAATGAACGTTTCCGTGGCGTCGACGAGACTCTGCGCGTTGGACTCTTGCAAGCGGTTGGCCTTGGCGCGAGTAATCACATTTTCACCTCGTCGAGACATCGCGGACTCGTTTCTCTTGGCGACCGTTCTCGTCGTTCGCTTCGTCGCAGAGACCTTGAGCGCGGGTGCGACTCGAGCAGACGCGTACGCCAGCGCCATCTAGACGTCAGCGGATGATTTATGACGTCGTTCGCTCGCCAGGCGCCGCACACGTCCCGGCTCCCCGGCGCCTCCGTGGATAAACTTCTTCCAGACCCCCCCTTCTTTGGAAGAAAGCTCTCCGTTCAGGACCCTCCAATGTGTCCCTTTTTGTCTAGACTCAGAGCAAAAGAGCGAGCGAAGCTTCGAGTTGCGACACGATGTCATCGACGCACGACATCGACACAGGGACGGTCGCCGAATCGATTTCTTCTGCGATGAAAGCATCATTATCTTCGCCCGCGGCGCAAGAAATGAGAGACGATGTGCGGATATCTCGCCGCACGTTATGACACGCGACTCCGACGTCCGTCTCAGCCAGCTTTGTTCCGCCGAAGAAGAACTCTTCGAACGACGTCGAGACTTTCGCACCGAGAGTCTTGTTCGAGGCCAATGCAAAAATCACAGACGTGTGATTGAATCGAACTTTGTCGGACGACGTCCTTTCGACGCGTTCCAAGGCGTGGAAACCGGCGAGGCCGGCGCGATATGACTGAGAGTAGGCGTATGCCGCCACCTCAACCTCCGCGAGGGCGTCTCGCCATCGCTCGCGATCACGCGCGTCTCGCAAATCCAATTTAACGACCGCCGATCGCGCCGATCGCGCGATCCACGCGAGGGCGATGACGATCACGGAAACGCGCATCCCACCGCGACACTTTATGTCAGTCGAGCCGAAACGACACGACGTGTCTGACCGCGTGTTCATAGAGCTCTCATCGTTCATGGCCCTCGAGGTGCTTCAGTACGTGAAAACACGATGACGTCAGCAAACCACAGATCGACCACTGTGCTGTACAGTATCAAGGAAAACAAAACAAAACGGCACACCCCTGAAGAAGATACGCGACGCCGCCCCCCGACGCGACGCGCGACGACCGCCATCGTCGTCGAAAACCAAGGGTGTTTGCGCGACGACCGTCATCATCTTCCTCGTCGTCGCTACGGGTAATCGTTACGGTCACATATCTTCGTCGTCTCGCGTCCGATCGCGTCGTCGCTCGCGGATCCGAGGCGACGCGCGCCGAGAAACGCGGTGCCGCGGGTTGTTAACTTTCGAGGTGGGCGCGTAATTGTCATCGAGAATTTCGTCTCGGTGGTGGTTCTGTCGGACGTGCGAGAGTTTCGACCGCGCATCGGGGCGAAGAAACACGAGAACAGCCGTGTCGGAGACGCGCGGGTGAGATCGACGCGACCCGCGCGAACGGTTGGCGATGGTGGCGGACGACCACGGCCACACGAAGAGCGCCGCGACGCAAGACAGGCAACAACAGGGAGGTGAGACGTCGATGAGTCGAAAAGAGGGAGGGAAACATGGAAAGTCGTCTTCGATTGAGTCTAAGGTTGCGTCAAAGAGAATTTACTCGAAAGAAGCGACGGGGAAAACTGCAAAATGTGCGGAAGTGACGGCGAAACAGACTTCTCGCAAGGCTCAACGAGTGGTGAGTGGAGCAAACACAAAGCGGCGTGGCGACAGAACACGAACTAGCGTGAGAAATACGGCGAGAAAAGGTGTGAAGATGAATGAAGAAGGGAGAACCGAAGATACAACCATGGGGAACTCGGAGCTTGAGACGTTTTTAGGTGTGCATGCGCAGGAGCCCGTACTGTTGGAATTTGCCACAAGTGGGTCTGCACGCATTCTCGACTCGGATTTAAGCCTATTGAATCCATTTGCACCACCTAAAATGTCGTCATTTTCGTTCCAGTCACTCGCAGAAGCGTCTACAGATTTAGCTAACACGACCACCGGCGTGCAAGAATCCGTTGATAGACTTAAACCGATCGACGTGTTTATGCAAGACGGTGAAACATTCACAAATACCTCCACCCCAGGAGATGTTCAGATGGGAGCTTCAGATTTAGAGATGGCATTTTCAGTATGGCAGGAAATGGGGAAAAATTCACCTAGATTGGTTCAAGAAGTGTTTGCGCAACCATTCTTTGAAGAAGCTGGCAACCATGGTGCCGACCCTGTCTCCACAGTGGGTACGGCGGAGGTGACAGATCAAAGTCGACAAGCGAGCTCGAAAAAGGTCACTGTCGAAAGAGTCGTGGCAAAATCAGCTGTGCCAGTGATTTCACCGGACAGTTTCAAATTAAACCAGCGTTTTCATGCTCACGCCCTCAGTTCACTTTCAGGCTCCGTCTCTGGTTCAACTGGTACTCTCATGCGTTTGCCTGGTGTTATGAAGGAGGCTCGAACATCTCCGATTGAAAATAAGAGCAAGCACTCCAAGACACTGAGCGACGACGATAAACTCGTGCTCGCAGAGCTCAAAGAAATAATCTTGAACTTACCGAGCGCAACACGCAAAAACATGAAGAACAGTCTTCAGCGGTTGATGAACTCCACCAACGCTTCACAGGAGCCGAGTTCTTCCGTCAATCTAGACAAAGATTCAGATTTCATCGATCGTCTCGTGGCAAACGTGCTTTACCATCGGTACACGGATGTTCTTGGCTTCACAAGACGAACGAAAAACAAAGGAGCGACCTCTCGACGAAGGGCAGAAACCAATTCCCGTCGGAAAAACGAGAAGCACATGGGCGCTGTCTCGACCTGATTGGACGATAACCGTTCCAAAAGATAACGTATCGTGCAAATTCCAAGCTTTCTAAGGTATTTTAATATCTAATTGTATCATTGTATCAATTGTTGTCATCTCTTACGCTGGTATAATTGGCGTTTCGTCGTGTGCCAAGAGACCCGCCTGGTGGTGGTATCAGACGACGATCCGATCGGAGTCTTTACACGACGCCGTGTAAGGCTGGAGAAAGCACTGCGGTGGTGGAGAGGATACACGAGGAACACTTCAGAGGATGTTATTTACTCGCGCGAACGTGGCGCCGATAGCGCAGACTACGCGTGGAAAGCGTCTGAGCGGACGACCCGCGCGATTATCACTGACGAAGACTTCGTCAGCGTCGTCGAGGTTGGCCACGAGAAGAAAAGCAGTCGTCGATGGGGCGTCCAATCCCATAGAAAATACTGAAAACAATCAAGATCCCTCGACGGCGAACGGGGCCGAGACGTCGAAGAACGAAGATGACGAGGGTGAAGTGCTAATCGAACTCAAAGGGGTGAAGAAAACTTTTGGCACAAAGGTTGTTCTCGACGGAGCGAGCTTCAAGATTCGAAGAGGTGAGGCTGTCGGAATCATCGGTCCGAGTGGCACTGGTAAATCCACTGTTCTACGCATCATGGCTGGTCTATTAGTGCCGGACGAGGGAGAGGTGTACATCAGAGGCGAGCGGCGAAAAGGTTTAGCGAGTGACGAAGCTCAACCAAAGCTGCACGTTGGGATGGTGTTTCAATCCGCCGCTCTATTTGATTCTCTAACCGTAGGGGAAAACGTTGGGTTTAAGCTCTATGAGCACAGTACCTTGTCCAAAAGAAAGATAGAGAAGGCAGTGCGGAAAAGCTTGGCCGCCGTGGGTTTGCAGGGCTCGGAGGATAAATATCCAGCACAGCTCTCAGGAGGTATGAAGAAACGAGCTGCGCTAGCTCGCGCAATCATTAAAGAGGAGCGCGAAAATGAAGATGACGCCATCGAAGAAGTAGTCATGTACGACGAACCAACCGCTGGTTTAGATCCTGTTGCGAGCACAGTGGTCGAAGACTTGATGCGCTCGCTCCACTGCAAACCAAACGAGTCATGTGGGGAGCACGGAGGAGTATCAAGTTACATAGTAGTCACACATCAACATAGTACGATTCGGAGATCAGTTGACCGCTTGGTCTTCTTGCATCAGGGGAAAGTAGCCTGGGAGGGAACGGTGGAAGAGTTTGATACAACAACAGAGCCCATCGTGCGGCAGTTCGCAACTGGGAGCTTGAAGGGTCCTATCACGTATTGACGCAAGAGTAGTCTAAATCGCATGTAATATAGCAAATTGTGCACTATTCCTCAATCAACGATAGCTCCTCGTCTCGCCTCTCTGCTTCCTGCCTCTCTGCTTCCTGCGCAACAAGGTTGTCCGCAGCTCTGTCAACTTCTTGCGCATTGAAAACTGTTCCGAATCCTGTCTTTTCGCGCGCGGTCTCTTCGAAGACTCGATCCTGGGGCAGCCTTGGTAACAAAGGTCTGCACTTATAGCCAAACTCTGGATCTCGGGGATCGCAGGGTTCTTTGAGAATCTCTCCTCCTACCAAGCGGTTGATCCGAAAATCTTTCTTGTAAAAGTTATCGAGTCGCGCTTGATCATTCTTCGCCTTATTTTGTGCGCTTTTCTCGACTAAACCTTGGATCAAAGAACTCTTACTGGGGTCGACACCGCTGTAAGATGGTGCAGCGGGTGCGGCGATCGACGGTGCTGGTGTGATGGCGAGGACGAGAGCAAGCGTTGCTCCGACCGCATTTCGACCCAAAGATGGACGTGAAGGACTAGATTCGCGAGTGCCAGCACGCGTGGACGATGAAGTGGATGCCGACACGTGTTGCCTTATCGTCTGCATGGCGCGTGATGCGCACGGCAGGCGTATTTGTGACGGCTCATTGCGCTTTTACTTGGAGCTTTATCGTCGTTCAAGCTTACAATCTTCTATCGTGCGGCATGTCATAGAATGCATCATTGCTTGGATTTCTTGTATCCACTCACACCCTTAGACTTCTTATTCGCGAGACCCGCCTTACCCTTACCATTCTTGCCCTTAGTTTCTTCCACCTTGCGCTTACCAATCGTACTAGAGATGATTGTCGGTGGACCGAAGAAGCTTTCCAAGCGGTTTTGCGAAGCCTTACCCGCACGTGCTTTTTTCACGCGGGCGCATACTCCTCTGACGCGGTCCTCATTGAACTGCTTCTCTTCGACCAAAAACTTGATGAGTCCTTCTTCGTCCGGCGCTTTCCACGCGAGTTTGATGCCGTTCGTGTCCATCACCTCTGGATTTTTGAACAGTTCGCGCGCACCTTGAAAGTTCCAATCTTTCGGCGGCGGGAACTTTTCAGTATCGATCGCCTCAAGAATGTTCTCGATGGTTTTGTGCTCCTTTACGAGTTTCAGAGCAGTCTTCGGACCAATACCGCGAATGGTGTCAGTGTAGTCGCAGCCGCACAAGATGCACAAGTCAATGAATTCATCAGCTGTCAGTTCAAGTCCGGCCAAAACTTTCGCGTAGTCGAATTCCAACACTGGCTTTTCAGCCGACTTGGGCGCCATTAAGTTTCTCGCCATGCGCGGCGCGGCGAACGTGAGCGTATCCATATCTTCCGTTGCGACTGCCCACACCAATCCAGCTTTGCACATGGCCGCGCACGACGCCTCCGCCTCGCACGGAGCCTCGAAGACGGGGACTCCGAGTAAAGTCGCCAATCTCATGACCTCTTGACTGTGTTCCTTGCTCACTCTGACGGTGCGTTTCGCTAACTTTTCAATCTCCGCTTGGTCTCCCGCCTCGCGCGCCGCCTTGAGCGCCGCCTCGGCTTCCTCTCTCTTGTCCTTCCGCTTCGCCAATTCCCCACCCTTCATCGTCGGCGGTTTCCCATCGAATACGTAGATGGGCTTTATTCCCGCCTCCAACATCCTCGCCGTTCGGTTCAGCATCCCCACCAGGTGCGACGTCACCTCTCCCGCCTCGCTCGTCAGCTGACGCTCGCCCTCTCGTCCGACGGCAATCATAAACTGATAGATGTGCATCGACGCGTCGATGGCGACGCGTCGATCGAGGTAGGAATCAAACTTTTGCTCTCGCATCGCCCCCGGGGCGTTATCTTGCAACAACTGCGTCAGGCCCTTGATCCCCATCGCGCGCGCCCCGGTGTGCCGAATTTTCAAATCACCCATCACCATCGGGCGCGGTGCCCGATCGATGACGGCCCGAGTGAAGGAATGCGTGCATGAGCGATCGAACGAACGCGCGCCCCATTTATCGACCGCCCGATCGACCGCCATGCTCGCCGCCGATCGAGGGAGAGCGATGATGAAGATCTATCACGCGTCGTCGTTCGCGCTGGCGGGACTCGTGCCCGCGGCGGTCGTCGCGCCGGGGGGGATGGCGGCGATCGATCTCGCGCTCGGGGTGGCGATGCCGGTGCACTCGCACGTGGCGATGAATTTCGTGCGTGATGCGATGCGACGCGACGCGACGCGATGGAGAGAGAGAGCGTGGATGACGGGACGGGCGCGATGCCGACGCCGAGACGATGACGAGAGAGGAGAGACTGACCGACGGATTCTTCGCGGCGACAGATCATCAGCGATTACGTTCCAAAGGCGGCGAGAGGACCGACGAGACTGGCGATGTTGGCGCTCACGGCGGCGACGACGATTGGATTGTTCAGGTTGAACACTCAGGGTGAGGGCATCACGCGAACGGTGAAATCGGTGTGGAAGGCGTAGATTAGTCATAGAAGAAAACCGTCGCTTTCGTCGCTAGCGCAACTGTAAAACAACAACTTCCCGCGATGTCGCGGGGACAACCTCAAAACGCGCGCGCGCGCGCATGGCCTCGATCGACGACGACTCGCACGCACGCGACGACGATGATTTTGGTGGGTTTTTGCGCTGGTGCGCCGCCAACTCGATCGACGTGTGCGAAGACGCGATGGAGTTTACGTTCGCTCTTCGCGGTGGGACAGCGACGGCGGCCGCGGACAAAAACCGGGGCGTGGAGGCAAAGCGGGATCTCGCGCGCGGGGAAATCGTGGCGACGATTCCGTTCGAAGCGTGTCTTACCCTCCGCGCGTGCTCGAGGTCGGACATAGCGACGAGCGTCGAAACGAGGCTGGTTGAGACAAAAGTGGAGGCTGGTTGGTTGTGCGGGTTGGCGTGCGCGCTCTGTATCGAGCGAAGCGAGCCGACGTCTCGGTGGCGAGCGTACGACAAAGTCCTGCCTCGTCGGGAAAACAATGTGGTTTCTCTATGGGGTGAGAGAGAGAGGAAGCTTTTGGTGGGCACGGAGCTCGAAATGACGTTGCGCGACGAACTCGCCGCGGCAAAGTCCGAGTGGGAGCGAGTCGTCGAGCCGATATTTACAAAACATAGTTTAGCTTGTTCGTTCGAGGACTATCACGACGCACGAACGGTAGTCAGTAGTCGAGCGTTCACGTTGAGTCCGAACGTAGGGGTCGGTCTGGTACCCATCGCGGATGCTTTTAATCATCGTACGGGTGGGCACGACGTCAACGTCGGCGATGGGAGTGCCGTGACGACGACCTCGGGTGATGCACTGTGTGTTAAGGTCACGAAAGAAGGCGGCGTGAAGAGAGGAGAAGAAATATTCAATTCCTATGGTATGCTCGGTAACGCCAACTTGCTCAACTCTTATGGTTTTACGCAAGCTGAGAACCCAGCTGATAAAGTGCATTTGACGACTACGAACATTCGAACAGAGGCCGCCCTCGCGGGAATTTCAGGGGCACAAATATCAAAACGCTTCCAGTGGATGGAAAGGGTAGGATTGTGCTCATCCGATGGATCGTTTGCCATCGATAAATCAAGAAAAAATTTCAGAGAAGTGTGCGACATCGTGTGGACATGCATCACAGATGATGAATCTTTCAATAAAGTTCGACACACAAACAGACGCACAGATGCGATTGATGCAATTTTGAGCGTGTCAACGTCAGTGAATACGCGTCGACAAAATGACGTCTATTCTACACTCACCCCAGAGGTCGCTGACATCGTTTCGCGAGCCATTGAGAGACGTTTGAGTTTGTACGCTTCTTTACCGCAGGATTCTGCAAGCGTCGACGGCAAAACTTCTGCGATGGAAGAGCGTTTTGCGTTAGCGGCGCAGTTGATTCGAGCTGAACGTGAAATTTTGAGCGCAACGCTTGACTTTCTCAGAAGCGCTCATGGATCAGAGTGTAGTAATAAACGACCGAAGGGGGCGGACGATGCAGCATTTGCGCTGTTCGATTAATAATACAACACATGCTTGTTTTCTAGCTTAAACCCGTAAGCGCGGCAACCATCATCCACAGTCGCGCGCCTAAAACGTTGTTGCCCATGCGCAACGTCACAGATGTGCTTCTTGCGAGCTTTGTGGACATATGGTCGTATACCAGTTGCTCGATGCCGTTCACGAGTTGGTACCTCGTATTGGAACTGACTCCCATGTGCAGAGCACCGCACGCCAGCGCGCGGTAGAACACTTCGCGAGTGAACCCACCCACGTTACCAGCCAACGCGGAAGCTAAAAACATCGATATCACGCAGGAGATCGCGCCAATGATGGCGTAGAACCTGCCCTTTTTCAAATAGCACATGGCGCGCTGCGAAAGCGAGTACTGCCCTTTCGCAAAAACATGCGCAATTTCAGGTTCCTTCTTCACGGAAAGCGCCGTCGGTGCCAAGAAGTACACGATCACCGTATCATTGATAAGCGCTGTGAGCAGCTGGCACATCACCATCAGTGTAGTAGAGAATGACCACAACGTCGGGTTCCCCCTGACCACGACGTTGACGGCGATGGTGATGAGGAAATCGATCGAGATTTCAGCACCGAGCTTGAAGAAAAAGTTTGGATCCATCTCGACTCTACTTCTCAATCCCACCATGAAGATATCGATCGGATTCGCGCTCCCACGTGGAGGCTCAGCGTTGACCCCCATCGCGTCGTTGCCTGCCAGAGTAATCGCACTGCTTCGCGGCTTTTCCCGAACGCATCGCCCGGCGGAAACATCTCTGCGACCTGAAACTGAGGCGGACACATATGCCTGTTTGTTGTGCGTTCGCGTTCCGCGCGTCCACGTGGAGCCCGACCGCGCGGTCGACTGCACTCGGCTCGCGTTCGTGCCCGCGTAACGGTCTAACACGATCTGTCTTCTGCGGCACGCGTTCGCGGGTGATTGGGACACCAATCCCCGTGCCGATGTGACTCGCATCACGTTATCACCGGCGAGAGCGTTTTCGTCGTCGGCACCGCGCGCCGAGTCGGCTTATCACGTCTTCTTCACCACGTGACTGATCAGAAGAAACGGGCCAGCGCGCGCATGGGAAAAACAAATCAAATCAATTTCAATTACAGATAGATACCGAATCGTCCTCGTGCCCTCAGGCGGTGCCTAGCGCGTCAACTACTCCTACACAAGCGCGCGATGCAGGCGTAGCCGAAAGGGGACCTTGGATCACTATGCTACACCGCCGCCGCTTTGCTACAGCTTCTTTGACCACAGCGTCTTAGGCACTACGTGGGACCAGGGATGGTCGATGTCACCGTATTGAACGCCAACGAGGAAATTAGTCAGACGAACCTGCATCATGTCTCCGTCAAAAGGCGCCACTGGGTTGTACTCCTTACCCTCGTACACGATGCCGTTGATTGGTTGAATCACCGCAGCCGTACCCGTGCCAAAAATTTCCAAAACATCCCCCCTCTCGAATGCCGCCTTCATTTCACGGAACGGTATCATCTTTTCGATTGTCTCACACTCATTCCACTGCTTGCTCAACTCGATCACGCTTTGTCTCGTGACACCAGGTAAGATGGTTCCATCCTCGAGAGAAGGTGTGATGAGTTGCTTGACTCCGTGCTCGTTACGCACGAGGAAGAAAATATTCATCGTACCGGCTTCGGTGACGTACTCTTCCTTATCGTACACAAACAATGACTGAGAAGCACCGTTAGCGGTCGCAGCGGCTTGTGAGATCACAGTTGGACCGTAATTACCTCCAGACTTGACGTTACCGGTACCTCCCGGCCATGCTCGAATATACTTTGCGTCTACGCTCAACTTGATTGGGACGAAACCAGATTTGAAATACGGTCCTACAGGACAGCACAACACGAGAATCATAGCCTCAGCACATTGTGTCAAGCCAAGCCAAGGAGTGGTGGAGAAAATGACCGGTCGAAGGTACATGGAATACCCGCGTTGCTTCGGGATCCAGTCCTTGTCGATGTCAACAAGAGTTTCGATACACTTCAACAATTGTTCGCCATCAAAGTCCGGGAGAGACATTCGCTTCGCGGACGTGCGAAATCTCTGCATGTTCATCTCTGGTCTAAAAAGTCGCACCGCACCGTTCGTATCTACATACGCCTTCATGCCCTCGTAGCACTCCACGGCGTAGTGGAAGACGTGCGCGAAAGGGTGCAAACCCACCGGGCCGCTCGGAACGATCATCGGCGCGTTCCAACCGCGCTCAACGTTCCATTCGATCTTCAACATGTGATCGGTGATAACCTATGTCCACGAACCGTTCGAGTCAGTCTCTGAAAACCTCTCGCCGAGTTCGCCGGCGCCGCGTCTCGCGCGTTTCCTCTCGACTCAATTTTTGCGCGTTCGCACGCACCGTTCCGAACCCCAAGCTCTCATCAGGGCATCTCGGCAGCGGTCTGCTCGTCGTCTTAACTTTCAATTTTGAGCTCTGCGTCCAGGAATCACCGTCGTCAGTCTCTCCGCGCGCACCGCGACGTCTCACCAGACGCGATAATCTTGAGATTCCTTCTCTCCCACGCAGCCTCTCCCCTCCGCGTCGTTCGGTCGTTCGCGCACGCACGTCTACGTTCGAGCACTTCCCGGCGTCCGCGGGGCCCATGTTTCCCTCGCGTCCGCGTCGTCGATCGTCGTCGTCGTCCTCACGCGCCGCGTCGTCGTCCGGCGTCCTGCACCGTCGTCGTCGTCGTCGTCAGCCATCCATCCATCCATCCATCCGCCTCGACGGGCTGGCTGGGAAAATCCACGAATGACGAGTCGTGACCCGTCGTGTGCCCCCTCACGGTTACCCGCGCTTTCCGCGGTTTGCCCGGGTGCGGCTCGTCGACGACGCGTCCGTCGTCGCGAGCGCGTCGTCGAAGCGAGGAGGCGCGCGCGACACAGTTGGACGCGCGGTCGACCGTCATGTTCGGTGCGCGCGCGACGACGACGACGGTGCGCGTCAACGCGGACGCGGGTAAAGCGCACGGACGAGGCACGATGAAGATCGCGCGCGCGCCGGGACGCGTCGCGATGGTGCGCGGGAGGCGCGAGGCGCGAGGCGCGCGCGCGACGCGAGGCGCGCGCGTCGTCGCGAGCGCGGGCGGTGCGAAGATTAAGGTGATCGGATGCGGAGGCGGCGGTGGGAACGCGGTGAATCGGATGATTCAGAGCGGATTACAGGTGCGACAGAGAGACAGACGGGTGAACGCGGCGGCGCGGCGGCGGCGGGAGACGCGCGCGAGGACGACGGTGGTGGATGAATCGTGCGCAAGAGGTGGTCGATAAAAGTCGATAAAATCATACGTCGATCGTTGAGACTGACGGTGAGCGAAATGTCGCGACGCAGGGTGTCGAGTTTTGGGCTCTGAACACGGATGCGCAGGCGCTCGTCAACTCGCTCGCGCCGAACAAGTGTCAAATCGGTGAACAAGTGACGCGAGGTCTCGGTGCCGGGGGTAACCCGGAGCTTGGAGAGATCGCGGCGACCGAAAGTAGAGAAGCGCTCGAGCGAGCCGTCATGGGAAGCGATCTCGTATTTATCACCGCCGGTATGGGGGGAGGCACGGGGAGCGGTTCGGCGCCCGTCGTCGCCAAGTTGTCCCGCGAACAAGGCATCTTGACCGTAGGTGTCGTGACGTATCCGTTCTCTTTCGAGGGCCGACGTCGCATTCAACAAGCCACTGAAGCGATCGAAGCGCTCAGAGCGAACGTCGACACTTTGATTGTTATTCCGAACGATCGTTTGCTCGACGTCGTCGAAGAGGGCACCGCGTTGCAGGATGCGTTTTTGCTCGCCGATGATGTCTTGCGTCAAGGTGTGCAGGGCATCTCGGACATCATCACCATCCCCGGTCTCGTGAACGTGGATTTCGCCGATGTTCGGACCGTGATGAAGGATAGTGGTACCGCCATGCTCGGTGTCGGCGTGGCGAGCGGTAAGAACCGCGCCGAAGAGGCTGCGAGAGCCGCCATGAGCGCTCCGCTCGTAGAACACTCCATCGACCGGGCGACTGGTGTCGTGTTCAACATCACCGGTGGTCCGGACATGACACTCCTCGAAGTGAACACCGTCTCTGAGGTTGTCACGTCTCTCGCCGACCCGAGCGCGAACGTCATCTTTGGTTCCGTCGTCGACGAGAAGCACACGGGCGAAATCGCCGTCACCATTGTCGCGACTGGCTTCCAACCCGCGGGACCGGGAGGAAGATTCCGCGAACAAGCCGCCGAGCGCGCGCCGGCTCAATCGCGACGACGCGAGAGTGATGAACCGCCGTCGCCTCCGCCGAGAGAGTCCAGACTTCCTTGGAACCGAGGTGGAGGAGAGCGCAGATCTGGCGGTTTCATGCGAAGATAGATGTACGACGAGAATTTTATCACAAATGCAACACTTAACCTAAAATCAATATACACGATACGATCACACGTCTTCTAACTGTGCTTTTCCGGGGAAGAATCGTCGCTGTCGCTCACTTCCCCTTCATCGCGCTGCTTCAGTACCTTTCTTCTGAAGTGTCTCACCATGCCGTGTATTTTGTACGCCCACACAAAGTTGAGCAAGAGTCCGCAGCACGTCAACACGTAAAGAATCGCGCGAACGACCCACGGGATGAAATTATCTTCTACTGATCGTAAATCGACCGTTAAAGAGAACAACGCGCTTCCGTAACCCAGCAGACGAACGGCGATGAACACCCAGAAAAAAGCGATACTCACGTAGTATTCGAGCCAGTTGCCTGCCGTCACGCCTCTCGTCTTCATACCGAGCGTCTTCGCCAACGAATCGATGTAAGGCAGAGTACTATCCATTTCTCTCCACGACTTGATGAAAAACCGCACGTTGAGAAGCGGCGTCGACGTTTCACACGTGCACAACCATCCCAACATGTACGGGTACGCTCCGTACGCGTACGCCAGAAGCGACGCGGTGAAGAACCCAAAGTGGTGCACGAGTATGTCCACACCGCCCAAGTTTGGATACTGCTCTAAAACGTGCAACAGATCGTACACCACGTAACTGAAAAACGCGATCGTCACCACCTCGACGAATCCGACGAATCCCTCGTCTGTATTCGAGTACAGAGAAAGCCTCTCCGCCATGGAGGCGTCTTTAAGTCTAAACACGATCGACCATCCCGCCCACGTCAGGAAGAACGCGTGCACGAACGACACCACGTACGAACTCACCGCGTGCTTATACGACCGCTCCTTCTCGCTCGTCTCCGGCAAGTTTCTCGCGATCAACCACCGCGAGATCTGAAATTGGCCTTCCCAACACGCAACGCCCGCGCACACGCGCACGACGCTCCACGCCGTGGACGGTTGCGACGTCATGTCCGCGACGTCGCGGAGAGCGATCGAGAATGGTGGTTTCTTCGTCCTCCGCCCGGCACGGACGTCGACTCGCGCGCTTCGCGTCGTCGTCTGTCGCATCCAGTCGCAGGCAGTCGCGGTCGCGTCGCGTCGCGCCGGGCGCCAGACGACGGCGTCTCGAACGAGGAAGATGTCGAGTTGGGACGTGCGTGCGCGTCGCGATGTGACGCGACGCGATCGATCGATGACTCGGCGCGCGCGTCCTCGCGCGAACCGGACGCGTGCGCGCGAGGGCGACGGGGCGACGCCGTTGAAAGTCTGCGGGTGCCGGTGCGGATGACTGAAAAGGGCGCGGCGAGGGCCTCTTCGTCCGCGACGATGGGGTGTGTTTGCGTGATCGAGACTGACGCACGAGTGTTGTTCGCGACGTCGCAGGCCATGATTGAATCGCTGAGCGTGGTGGCGGCGCCGGACGGCACCGCGGCGGGGGCGCTGAGCGCGTCCGCCATCTCGGACCACGCGGGGAACATTTGGGGACAATCTGAAAACTTTCCGGGATTCAACGCCGAGGAGGCGAAGAATTTGATGGCTTTATTCGCGGATCCGATCGAACGCGCGAGCGAGGGCATCATAGTCGGTGGGTCGAGGTACGTGTTTCTCAACGGCGGCGATGACGCGGGCGTCGTTCGAGGGAAGCGAGGCTCCACGCACGGAATAGTGGTGAAGAAGACAAAGACTGCGTTCGTGATCGGCATTCACGGAGATAATCTCGAGACGAGACAGGTCAGCGCGCACGTGGAACAGTTCGGTGACTACCTCGCCTCGCAGGGTATGTGAGTCACAAGTCTTGTCTCGCGCGGCGCGGCGCCGATTCGAGTTGTGGACGATTGTTTAATGAAGAACGAAATGGAAGGAAGATGATGTAATACTTAGCACACACAGTCAAAAAATAGACGCCTCTCTCATCATTCGTTCGTTTCCATCGATCTCGCGTCCACCTTCGTCTCGATGTCATCTCCTCGCGAGCTTCCCGTCGGCGCCCAGGCGAGGGTAGAGAACCGTCCAGGTTGACGTCGACGCGTCCCGAGCCCGAGTGAAGGGACAGCGGCGCGCCTCGGAATCGTCACATCGGCGCTCTCGCGAGACCGACGATGATGACGATGCGCGTTATGTCCGCGCGCGCGACGAGCGTTCGCGCGCCGGTGCGTCGAGGACGAGCGAGCGCGTCGACCGAGGTGCCGATGCGGATGGGTTCGAGGATGAGCGCGCGCGTGTGTCTCAAGCGTCGAGGATCTGTGCGCTCGAACGCGGCGGAGGGCGACGATGAGGTCAGGAACGATACGATGAGCAACTTGGACAAGCTTCTGGGGACGCCGGAGCCGGTTGAGTCGTCTGAGCCACCGCCGCCGCCGCGAGCGCTGGACGCGGAGGCGAAGAAGGAGGGCGCTCGCGTGGCCGCTGACCTGGCCGCGGCGCAAGCGAGAATCGCGCGTGAGAAGGCGGCGAAAAACAACAGAAAACTGGTGAACCCCGAGGAGGAGTACGATTTCAGCGAACGTGCGATCGCGGCGTTGGTATACTTATTGCCCTTGTTGGACAGCCTCAAATACAGCAAATTTTTATTCATGCAGTTTCCCATGCTTAGTCTCGCGTTGTTACCGCTCGCACCGGTGATAAGTCTGTGGGGAAGTCTTGGATTTTTACAAGTTGTCGTGTTTTTCGCAACCTATTTGGGTGTCGTCCAAAACCAGAACATGAAGCGTTTCGTTCGTTTCAATGCGCAACAAGCCATTCTTTTGGATATTTTGTTGATCGTTCCAGATTTGTTGACTCGCACCTTCCAAGGCATCGATGGATCTGGACCTACTGGTGGAGTCGGTTTACAGGCTGAAATTCTCTTCTTCAACAGTGTATTCCTATTCACGTACATATGCTGTACCGTCGGCGCCGTCGGCTCGACGGCTGGTAAAGAGATTAAGCTTCCTCTGATTGGTGATGCGGCTGACATGCAACAACCGCGTTAGATTGATACTTAGTAGAAAAAAGCACGCTTGCAATATTATTCTAATTACAGTTTCCTTTCGAATTTCCGTTCAAACGCTCCCTGAGGTTTCTGCACTCTATCTGAGAACGCAAGAGCTTTAAGGTTGCCTCGAGCGTAGCAACTTTACTACGTTCAACCTTCAAGGCGGCATCTCGGATTGCTATCTGAGATTTTAACAAGTCGTTTTGACCCTTAGATGGCATGATCAATCGGACGGGTTTCAACGTTGATGTCGTACCGTCCTTGGACTTCACGCAAGCGAAAAGAGAAACATTTTGTGGAATTTTCGTGTCCGCCTTTTTAGTGCCTATATTCCGACGCTCCTTTGCACCGGTGACTTTCTGTGCATTCGTTTTCGTTCTCTTCTGCTTCACCGTCCACCGAGGTATCCGACGAGGGTTTGTGTGTTCATCATTTTGCGCACCATCATCCGTAAAAGTGGACCGAAGAGGTCGTTTCTTCGGCGGACCTATTCTCTCCATTCGCCCGAGTGGAGGTCGCTTCGCGGTGTTCATGCGAAGCATTTCCAACTGATTACACGTGTGATCGTGCATGTACGATACTATCAATTTATCTGACCCCGGAAGCACGCCGACGTGTTTCCGCGCTGGACACCCCGGAGCTGAACAGCGATAATACGAACGCTCGATTGGCGTCGAAACTTCCCTCGAGATGTATTTTCGTCCGTATTTTCTCCACGAGATGTCTTCTTCACCCTCTACCATCTCCCGCTGCTTCACTTTCAACGCGATTTCGGCGGTCTCAATCTCTCGCGGCGGCGGCGACGAAGTGTTACTCGGTGGTCTCTTCGTCTCCCCCGCCAGGGCTTCACCCCGCTCCGTCTCGGATCCCACGTTCGCCGATCCCACGTCCGCGGATCCATCGTTGCGCGATCCCTCGCATCTCTCTCGCGATACCTCTTCCCCCAACGTCTCATCGCGCGCCTCGTCCGTTCGCTCCCCATCATTCGTCGTTCGAAGGAAGCGAGACACCGCGCGCACGATGAGAGCCGGTCGTCCACGACGCCTCTCGGGTCGCTCGCCGGTTCGCTCGTCGACGCGCGCGCCGTCTTCCGAGACGTCATCATCGACCTCGGACATCACGACGCGTTCGTTCGTCGACGGCGATCGCGCGACGCGTCTCAATCTGTCTCGACGTGCGCGGCTCGAGGCACGCCTCGGACGTCTCGGAAACGCCCGTTTTGGAAACGGCTGGCCGTTTTTTCATCCAGCGTCTAGAAATAGAAAGTCAGAGAGGGGCGTTTGCGTTTGACTTTGCCGCCGCGCGTCGGATGGCGATGGGTGTGACGATTGAAAATTCCATCAGCAAATGTATGTACAACCCGCGCGCGCACTCGTGGACGCGATGCGACTAATTTACTTGCGACTCTTGCGACGAGCGGGTTTTTTGTCAAAGTCCACCGTGTGCTCTTTTTTAGACGCCGCGGCGCCGAAAGTGTCGGCGCTCTTCTTCTTGTCGGCGCGAGGTTTGGCGGACGATTTGACGCCGGATGGCTTTTCTTTCACTTCACCCTTCATCTCCGCGAGAACTTGGTCGAAAGATAAACCGTCCGGACCGTAGCCGTCGCTATCGCTATCACTGTCGTCGCCTCGCGCATCGCTGTCTTCGTCATCCGAGGCAAACTTCTTCAACGTCTCCGCGTCGACACGGTCGCCACCGAGTTCGTCATTGATGTCGACGTCTTCGCTCTCAGAGTTTTCACCGTGTTCGGTCGCGGCGTTCTCGTCGTCCTCTTCGTCGCTATCTTCCTCTTCGTCTCTCGACAGGTCTTCACGCTTTCTCTTCGACTCTGTAGACTTGTCGTTTTCCTCGTCGCCCTCGTCTTCTTCACCACCCTCGTCTCCAGATGCCGGCTCATCTTCATCTTCGGTCGCGTACTCTTGATCGTGTCTATCTTCCTCATCGAATAGACCGTGAGCCTGCGGCATGCGGCGATGAACTTGCTTCATGGTCACTTCCGCCGCCGCCGAGGCAAATCCTTGCGCAGCCGTCTTCTCAGCATCCGTCGCATTCTCCGTCACGTTCACGATGGTTTGAGAGGGCCCGTCGGGAAGTGAAGGCGGAGCTGTAAACCAAGGAATTCTACCGCGCTGCCAGTCGTGCAGAATAGTCTTCGCGACGGCGTTGACGTCCTCCTCTCCTCCCTTGAGTAGCTTACCGCTCATGCGCGCAATTTGGCGCAAGAAATCATCGGGATCGGTCCAGCTCGGCACCTTGTACGCGCGACGAAGATATTCAGCCTTCACGCGCGCGACAACGTCGGGAATATGTTCTTGCGCGTCTTCAAGATTAGAAATACGCACGACACCCTTCAGCACGGAGTCGGTGTCCGTGTCCTCCGTATCTTGATAAACGACGCCCGGACAATCAATCAAGAAAATTCTCTTCGTCAAGTTTACGTATTGCCAAACTTTCGTCTCACCCGGAATCGGCGCGGTGATGCACACCCTTTTAGCGCGAAGCGCGTTGATGACGGACGACTTGCCGACGTTTGGGTACCCCACAAAACCAACAGAAATATTTTGTTTGTCCATTCGCAAACGACTGAACTGTCGAAGGAGCGAAAGCACAGCGCCTTTACCGAACGGATTGCTCACAGACGCGTGGAAAGCAATCGTGGGGAATTCTCGAGACAGTGTGTGCAACCACCTCTTGGTGACCCACGCCGGAACCAAATCAACCTTGTTCAAGAGGAGAATCATGTGCTTGTGTCTCTTCATCGCGTCCTTCTTGAGATGTTGCTCGAGGTGGTAACATCTCGTTCCCATGGGATCACGGACGTCGAGCACTTGTATGATGACGTCAGACGAATCAACCACCTTGTAAAGTTCTCCCCAAATCCGCTTCGATTGCCCTTTCTCGAACATGCCAGCCTTCGCTTCGGCGCGGACGCCGTCGTCTTCGCGCATCAAGTCCCGGTCAGTGATGGCACCGGTCTCCACGCCCTCCGTGTAAATGTCACCCATCTTCGATGCCGTGCTCACCATCGCTTCCAAATTGTCCATGGACAATTTAGGTTTCTTTCGTCGCTTGTTCGCACCGAATGTATCCGCGAACGAACTCTGACTCAACAAATTTACGCGTCTCGCTCGACCTCTCTCTTCATCCTTGAGCAACGACAGCGGTAACTTCTTTTGTTTGATGAGCACCGTGTACCCATCGCGGCTCTTCGTCGCCATCTCTTCTCTGAACTCTTCCAACTGTTTCTGTCCGATCACTCGCGTGTTACCGAACCATCGTCGATCGGGCACGATTCTCGTCGACGGCAACTCCTTGCTCTGCAAGTCTTGTTTGAGAATCTTCCCCTTTTTATCCCGCACCGCTCTCTGCTTGTACATCGCCAACCTCCGCACCGTCGCCGCGCTGCGCTCGTGAGGATTCATATTGTTTGTCCGTCCCACCGTGCTCATCGAGTGCTTGGGCTTATCGCCCTTCGACCCCGACGCGCCGCCGCCGCCGGCGCGACCGCCGCCACCTCGCTGTTTCTTCGCCATCGTTCACGTTCGCGCCCCTCTGCGTCGCTCGTCGCTCGTCGCGCTCCTCGCGCGCGTCGCCGTTTGAACTCGCGCGTTCGTTCTCTTCGTTCGCGCGCGCTCTGACGCCGCGGTCGCGCTCGTCAACGCGCCGACGGGCGAAGAGTCACGCACGGTGTGCGCCCGACGGCGGCGACGCGTCGACGAGCTCGAGCACGCGACTCGACGACGCGTCGCGGTCGAGAGCGATCGACGACGGACGCGATCGTGGACGAGAGGCGAGAGCGAACGGAGATTGAATCGCGCCGCGCTTTCGTCATGGATGGCGCGGGCGCGGGGCTCACGTGTCACACGGCGCCGGTGCGTGCGCGACGCGAGGACGATGCGTGCCCTCGGCTGCTGGCGAATTTTGAGACCAGACGCGACGGAGACGCGCGTGAGGCGGGGAGAACGCGGACGAGAGATTGACGATGATGATGACCCGTTCGTTTCGATCGCGCGCAGGGCGTGGTGTTCGACACCATGGACGCGCTGAAGATGCACTATAAATCGGACTGGCACCGGTACAACCTCAAGCGAAACGTCGCCGGTTTGCCGGTGGTCGGGAAAGACTTGTTCGATCGAGTGATGCGACAAGCCGCGGCTCAGGAGGCTGCGACGAAAAAGAAGAGCGAGGGTGGAACGGCGGTCGCGGGCACGGGGCACCTGAAACGCAAGGATCAACTTCCTCGAAGCGTGCTGCGCGCGCAACGATTTGAGAAGTGGGTCGAGGCGCACAAAGAGACGCTGGACAAGGTGGATGAATACATCAAGCGCGGCGAGGAAGTGCCGGATGAGTTACTGGAAGAAATCTCGCGACGACGCGGTGAGGTTGAGGACGACGATGACGTCGATGAATACGAAGGGGAGTGGGAGGAGATGGACGACGATGAAGCGCAAGAGGCGTTGGCGAACATCGAACGCGCCGCGCAAGAGGCATCTAGTAGCGAGGACGAAATGGACACCGAGGCGCCTTCCTTTTCCATGGAAGAGCTCACCACCGGTCCGGTTCGACTCGCGGACAACGGTTATGAGCTCATCATCATCGGTAAAGACGGCAAAGTGAAGCGCATCGGTCCGAGAGAGTTCCGTAGATACTACAAGCAAAATCATCGTCCACGCGATGAACGCGATTCCGTGCGAACGAACGTCAAGCACGTCGGCGCCTCTGTCGATGGCGTCCGTCGCGGAACCGGCGGTGGTATCACTCGCAGAGATTACCCGACATTGCCCACTCAAATTTCCCTGGTGCATCGACGTGCGCAGCGCGCCCTGCGCAAGTACCAAGGCGATCTCATGGTCATGGGCGGCAGTGCCAACAAAAAGTTCGACATGAATGGTCGGAATGCGAAGACCAAGCTCCCGAAAGCGTGCCCGTATTAGAATTGAACTTTGAGCGTCTAAAATCGTACATTAATTTCTCCCCAGTCGCGTCGTTTGACAAACCGTCGAGGATCTTACAGTTGGCACGACCACACTCTTTGTCGCGTCAAATCGTCGCAGCAACCATGTCGCGGGTGACCGATGCGACGCCAATCAACCCTTTCGAGCGTTCGGACGCCCCTTCAGGCGCTCCGTCGGCGCAAGCGCGTCCGACGAGCGAACCCGTGCCGGTGATCGGGCAGCCCGTGTACGTCTTCAATCCAGAACAGGATGCGCAACCGACGCAGCCTTGGTACGCGAGGTCCACGAAGATGTTCACAATCATGGAGATAGATGTTCACGTGTCAGGGTTAATGCTTCTTTACATCGCCATAGTCGTGGTGCTGGCGAGCTTCTCTGGCTTTTACTGGTTCTTCCTGCAGTTAATCAGCTCGATCACGCTTTTTGCCACCGTTCTCGTGCACGAGCTGGGACACTGCGCAGCGGCTCGAAAGGTGGGAGGCACCGTGTCGCACATCTTACTTTGGCCCCTCGGCGGATTAGCGTACATCAACCTTGATGATTCGTCCGCGAAGGGTGATCTAGGAGTTGCCGTAGCTGGCCCGGCGACGCACATACCGATGTTCTTCGCCTGGTTCCTGATTTATCTCGCCACCGGTGGGAATCCAAACATAACGTCTCGACTCGGTCACAATTTCGTGCGAGATGTCGCCTCGCAAGGCTGTTGGCTGAACATTTATCTGTTCCTCTTCAACCTGTTCATTCCAGCGTATCCACTTGATGGTTCTCGCGTCGTTTCAAACATGTTAGCGATCTGTGGCGTGTCGATGAGGACCGCTGGATGGATAGTGATAACGCTGTCTGTCATCATGAGCTGCGGGTTACTCGCCTATGGATTCATCTTAACACAATTTCTCACGCTCTTTGTCGGCGTTTTCACGCTTGCTGAGACGTGGAAACTGTTTTCCTTGCAGCGAAACAACCAGCTTGCCGAACATCCTACGTTTGCAAAGTACAGTGACCGAAGTGATAATAGAGCTAGTAGTAATTCTTGGACTGTGCAAGTTGTCTAAAAATTTAGAAATGTAGTATTTCAAACATGTATTCTTTTTGCGAGCATGCTAAATCTATTGTGCTAATCTCCACTTTCTTTGTCGATGGACAAATGCTCTAATTTTTTCAGACGTGCTTTTCGTGCAGCAATGCGAGCCTCAAATTCGGCGAATTCTTTCGCGCGCTCTTCTCGCGCGTTACGTAGCGATTGTGCGGCAAGACCTGCGATCTTGTCCATCGAAGCGACGTGGCGCAGACGATTTATTTGAGCCTCACTTAAGGACCCATCATTGCGCTGCATCAATCTGAGTTGTTCCCGCTGCCAAACCTGCACCTTGGCAATGTCTGTTCCGAGGATCTGAGATCTTCGGTAGCGTAAATTCGAGTACTTGTTCAACATGTCGATCCAACTTTCTGGTATGTACGTGATGTCGAGCTCCAGTTCTTCTAGAGCCTTGATCTCGTCGTCCAAGAGTAAACCGTCGCGGATTTTGACTCGAGTCTTCATCAACCACGCGCCGATCGGCGAACTGATCACAGGCTCAGAGTACTCCCCATTTTCGTTGAGAAAGGCTTTCAGTTCGAGAGCCATCTGCAAAAATTGAGTTCCGACGACCAACGTGGATTCGACAGGCTCAAGCGTTACGTCTCGGACGCTAGAACACATGTTACGAACTTCTGCGAGACCTTCAAGAGCATCAAACGCGATGCCTTGCTGTCGCAAGCGCTTCTCTCTCTTTGGCATCAATTCTCCACGTCTGTAAAGTTCGCGTTGTTCCTCGAGCCATGCACCGAGTCCCGTCGTACCTGGCTCATACGGTGGATTCGTGAGGCCAAACTCCATCTGAAACGCCAGAAGCTCTTCGAAAGATGTCTCCCACGTCCGCGCCGCCTTTTGGCGATCCTTTGTGATGTATCTATCCGAGTCAAATCCGATGGAATCGAGAATGAACAATTTTTCTTGGTCGAGTTCGGCTTCGTCTCTTTTCGTGCGTTGCTCGAGGACCCATGTTCGCATGGGATCGGTTGCTCTGGGGGCGCTGCGACCTGTCCAACCTCTTGTTCGGATGCGTCCGCCGATGCCGCCCGTCTCCGTCTTTTGGCGAACAATGTACTCTAGGAGCCTCATGTTCCATTCAGTGCGAAGATCCAACGAAAGAACTATGGCGTAATTGCGAATGATATGCGCGACATCTTCTCTGCTCGCGCCGAGTTCGAACATTCTCTGCGTGGACGGAATGATGTTTTGCTGTGCGAGCCGCATGCGGCGCCTATCGACGAGCGCTCGACCTTGCTTTGTCGTTCGCCATGCCGATGCCGTGCTCAAGGCCGCGATGGCTTCATCCGGAGTGAGACCGAGCTCACTGGTAAGGTATTCCTCACCGGAACTCGGCGCCCTCGGCGGAACGGCGCGATCCACCACGCGTCGTTCCGCTTTGATGGTGGGAAGAATTTGTTCACCCCAGCCTTCGCCCGGACGCTCGAGCACCCACACCAATTCCGTCTCAGGACGTCCTCTCGACGCGTTACCCTCGCACAAACGTGATGTTATCCCTTTTGATGACGTTTTGGCGCTTTCTGTCGACTTTCGCCGCGACGAAGACGTCGACGCCGTCTCCTCTCGTGTCCCTCGTCTCGACGTCGACGCCTCTCCGCCTCTGCTCGTCGTCGCTCCCTCATCCATCGAACTCTCCGTCCCACCGCGCGATTTCGTCTGCGCAAACATCACCTTCCGCCTCTCCTCAATCTTCGCCAGGTACTCCTCTTGCGGCGTGAGTATCTCCTCCATCTCGTCGTACGACGTCCCTCGCGTCGTCGTCGTCTTGAGCTCCTCCGCCGACGCGCGCGCCTCCTCCGAGGACTCTTCACCCACCGCGCGCGTCGACGTCGCCTCGCGCCGACCGATCCATCCCACGCCTCCGCTCGTCGACGCTCGTCCACCGAGTCTCGAATTCACTCGCACCGCCGTCGCGCGCACCGTCGTCGCGCGCACCGTCGTCGGTCTCATCGCGCCGTCGAGACGCCGATCGATCCGTCGCCGGTCGCGATGATACGCGTCTCGCCTCGCCTCTTCGCTCGCTCACACACGATGATGCGCGTTCGGGCGACGCATCGTTCGCATCGTTCGCGTCGTCGTCGTCGTCGTCGTCGCGGTGTGACGCCCGTCGTCGCGCGTCGTCGCGCGTATCTATCCATCCATTTAAAACGGGACGGTCGAGGGCGACCGATGGCTCGTACTGTGATTCTTTGAAACCCATCGATGTGGTCGTTTTAGGGGTCATCGGGCTGGTCGATAAATACTCTACGGGGGACAAATTGATGAGTCATGACTCTTGAATATGCCCCCTCTAGGGTCTAGGGTTTAGCCTCGACGAGTCAAGTAAAGACGAGAAAAGCAAGGGTGGACGCCGACGAAACGCCAGACGCGCGCGCGACCGTCGTCGTCATGGGCGTGAGCGCGTCTCGAGTGGACGTCGAGGACGGATCGGCGAGCGCGGGATTTGGACGCGGGCGGAGCGCGAAGATACGGGTGCGTGACGCGAGGCGCGAGGCGCGAGACGCGAGGGTGGCTGGTGGACGATGATGTGGTTTGAACGCGAGGACGACCGAGGACGCGAGGGGGGGATGCGCGGGCGAACGAGCGCGACGCGCGCGAACGAGCGCGTGAGCGTGGTTTCATCGTGGACGAGGCGGTGGTGGACGTGGACGCGAGACTGACGAGCGCGCGCTATGAACGCAGATCACGGCGCATTTGGTGCGAGAGCTGGAACGCGAGGCGCGGAGACGAAACGGTGAGGCCCCGGTCGCGTTGGACGAGGATGAGGCGGACGTGAGAGGCGGAGACGGACGCGCACGAGCGTCGACGGCGTCGACGGCGAGTTCGGGGGCGAGAGGACGCGGCGGCGCGGCGTCGACGCCGAGAGGACTCTTCGCGCCGGCGGATTTATTGACGGCGGCGCACGTGACGCCGAATCATCGGGAATTAGCGGAAGAACCATCGTCGAAGCACCCCGATTTGCGAGAGGCGCTTCGACAGAGCACGCGCGTCGGAGACTTGTTGCTGAAACGCGAGGCGGGAGAGATTGCGGAAATCGACAAGTACGCCGAAGAGTTGGAAAAACTCGAAAAGGACCCTTTCGCGGGCGCCAGAGAGGAACCGTGCGGCATCGAGGCAGAGAAAGTACGCGCGTGTTACGGATCCAACGCCAAAAACGTCACGGCGTGTCGCGAGGTTGTCGATGAATATAAAAAGTGCGGCCGCATCGCGTTACGGAAATTCGTTTCCAAGCAACCCGCGGCAGCGTAGCGCGAGCACATTTGTTATACATAGCGTAAATTTAGCAGAAACACACCATTTCAAGCACCGTTCCTTGTTTCGTTTCGCTCGACTCACATCACTCGGGGCGCGCGCTCGTCCGTCGAGTGCCGCGTTCCCGGCGCCGCACGGCGGCGGAGCTCGTCTTCGCGAACACCAATTAATTTTACGACACACCGGCGCACTCATCGAGCGCGCTCGTCGAGTCTCCAGACTCCATGGTCGCCTCGCACGAACGAAGACGAACGTCGTCGTCGACATCCTTCGTCGTCGCTCTCCTTCTCGCGCTCTGCGCCGCGCCGAGACTCGTCCACGCCGGTGGATTCGGTCGGAGCTCTCTGTACAGCGAGCTTCAGCGCACGTACGGTCTGGGCGGTCGAGAGGCGGACGCCGAGCACGAACCGGTAGTCGATGCCGCCGCGGTCGAGCCCGAACCCGAACCCGAGGTGGAGAAGCCGAGAAATCTCTTGCACGTGGGGAGCGAGATGGATCATCAAGAGTTGAGAAATCAGTTTGAGAAGTTCCCAGATCATCACGACATCAACGCGCCTCTTCATCGAAGCGGATTGACGGCGCTGAAGCACGCGATTCTCATCGGAAACGATACGTACGTGAGGACGGTGATCGAATTGGGAGCGGACACGAACGCGGTGTTATTCGGGGCAAAGGCGTTACACTTCAACGCGGGCTCGTGCGGCACCAGAGGGAGCGTCCCGATTTTGCACGCGTTGCTGGAACACGGAGCGAACGTCACAGAGGAGACGGAACAAGGAGATCAACCGATCCACATTGCGGCGCGAGGGTGGAAGAAATATTGCATAAACTACATGGAGGCGTTGCTCGAACAAGAAGGTGTTGATCCAAACGCAAGACGCGGAAGTGGAAACATGACAACGCCGCTACACGAAGCGGCGCACAAGTCTTCGTTTACGATAGTGAAGCTTCTGTTGGATGCCGGCGCGGATGTGAACGCGCAAGATGCAGACGGCGAGACACCACTGCATAAAGCCATTCGAGGTGACCACATGCACGCCGCCTGGGGGTTGATGAGCAACGGCGCCGACATTTTCATCAAGAACAAGCGCGGCATCGACGCGGAAGGTCTTGCAAAGCTCAAACGCGCTGATTACGACACGATGCAAATGTTTGCTGAACACAAAAAACGACTCGAGGAGAAGGGAAAAGCTGAAAAGCACGACGAACTCTGATGAGAGCGTGGTGAAAAAAAGCGCATTCAAGTAGCAGTGCCGTATTGTAATGTACACTTTCCATATTCTCAACTTCTACGAATGTTCGTCGGGGGAGCAAAAGGGAGGATCGGGTTAGACTCCGGCGTCGCGTCCGTGTCTTCTTTCCACATCTTGATAGTCTTATCCGCCTCGCACGTGATCAAGCGAGAGCCGGTGACGTCGAAAGTGGACGCATAAATGCCACATTCAGCCTCCAAAGAGCCCGGTTGCACGAGCGCCTTTTCTTTTTGGAAGCAGTGCCCAGATTTGTAATCCCAAAAACACATGCTTCCATTATCACCACCGGTGAAAATAACGTCATCGTCATTCATCGACATCGTGTTGACGATGGACTTTTGTTGGCTCAGCATGTTGTGCATGAAATCACCGTGGCAGGAAAACTTTTTGATGTTATCTGCGGAAGCCGAGACAAAGGCAAACTCCTTCTTGTGCATCGCCATGGCGCGAACACCTTTCTTGTGATGAGTCAGTGTGTGAAGAGTCTTCCCCGTCGCCAAATCCCAAAGTCGGACTGTGCTGTCGTACGAACCCGTGACGAGCTGAGGGTTCTCATCTTGCGCCAAGATGCAGCCGACGGTGTTTTCGTGGCCCGACAAGCAATACACTTGGTTCTTCGTACGCATATCCCAGACACGGCACGCGCTATCTCTACCACCAGTCATCAAGATGTCTAACGTCGGGTGCATCGCAATCGAGTACACTCCGGACAAGTGCCCGTGGTAGTTGCGAATCACTTTGTTGTACTCCAAATCCCAGCACTTGACCTTTTTGTCCAACCCGCAAGAGAACATGTACGGGTGACGGGGGCTCACACAAAGGCCGGTGACTTGCTCGATGTGACCTGTTAAAGTGAGTTTCAAACTGCCACTCGCCAAGTCCCACACTTTGATGGTTCGGTCGGCGCTCCCGGTAACGAACCACTCGTTTCCTGGGTCTACGGCGCACGACCTCACCCAACCTTGATGTCCAGAAATGACGCGATACAATTTCCAAGGGGCCCGCCACTCCGGTTCCGGCCACTCGCTCGCAAGTCTCTTCGCGATGTTCGCCCCTGTCGCGGCGTTGGCGTGCTTGCCGAAAATGGAGACGGGCAGGTTTGCTTTGGCGTCCTCTCCGCGGAACGGCGCCAGTGCCTTTGACGGGCCCGCTTGCGCGCCGCCATCGCGCTCATCTTCGTCATCGAGCGCATCGATCATCGAAGCGATATCACTCGGTGCCTTTTTGCGTTTCTTTTCATCCTTCGCTCGCACGCGCTCGTCCTCGTCTTCGCCCCGGCTTTCCCTCGCCTCTGGGTAAATTGGCCCAGAACCTCCCGTCGGGGCCGCCGACGCCTTGTCTCGTCCACCGTGCTCGTTCTCGCGCGACCACGCGCGTACGGACGCGTATTCATCCGCAATTTTTGCCGCCAGTCGCACGCGAGCCGCTCGCTCGGCGCCGTCCGCGCCCGCTCGCTCGATCGTGCGGTCGGCGCCGAACAGGGCGTTCGTGCGCGCGATGGACGCGCTCGCGAGGGCGCGCGCGCGATCGTGCACCGTCGGACCATCTTTCGAACCTCGCGCCATGGCGTGCGACGCGCGACGACGTTCGCGCACGCGCGAGTGTGCGGAGAGTTAGGACGGGGTCTTGGTGTCATTCGAGTTCGTGTAGCCTTTTTCACGACGCGATCACGCGTCATCGAACGATTCGCACTCTGTGCGCGTTCTTCGCTATCCACGCGGTAAATTCGGGTGATTGCGCTAACTGTGCGATCGCTTCGTCCGTTTTGATGCGGCCGACGTGTTCGTGCTCCTCCTCGGAGAGGTAGCGGCCGTACGCGGCGGCGGCGGCGCCGAGCGGCGGGACGACTTTGTCCCTTGTCGGATCGGCGTCTGATACGTCTGAGGTTGAACTTTTCGCTCTGGTGGAGAAGATGCCACGTAGCATCGAAGATCTGGGCGTGGTGTTCTGCTGTTGCGTGCGGGCGTCGAGACGACGCGGTGGTGTGCGAGGATCCGGATCGAGGGTCGCGGGAAGCGGACGGCGAGCGCGGCGGCGCAGGCCAAGCGCAAACAAGCCACCGTTCGATCCCTCGTCTTCGGACTCTGAGTCGGACGACGTATACTCTTCTTGAACTCTGGCACCGTCGTCCAATTCAGATTGAACGCTTCCTCGGCGCACGAAACGGCCTGCGGCGTCGACGATGCGGTCTGACGCTCGAATGACTGGGGTGTACAGACAATACGTTACTGCAACCGCAACCATCGCCGTGGCACAAGGGACATCCCGGGAGCTAAATTGGATCAGAACACAACCGATGATCCGTATTAGCATGGTGACTGAAGATCGAACCGGGCCCGCCACTCCTCCAGTGACGGCGTCAAGAACGAAAGACTTGACAAGCCACCGACCGACACCGGCACCCAAGACGAGCAAGCCAAACCCAGTGAGCGCGCCGTACAGCGCCCAGGGATCCTCCGCAATGATAGTTTCTAAGCTAGCATTCGCGTAACGCTTTTTGATCAAAGAAATCACCAAGCGCACCGGTTTCATTGACACGCGCCAGTACATGTCCATCACATTTTCCCACTGCTCGTTCGGCACAAAATGGTACATGGCAAATCCAGCGAGTGTGAACGTGCGTTTCATCATTCGCCCACCAGGAAGCGATCGCGCTAGTCTATGTATGACGATCAAAACCAAAGCGAGCGTGGACAACGTCATCGCGAGCGTGTAGAAGCACGTCACCGAGTTTGCCACGGCGGGCGCCACGAGCAACAAAGTCACGCCGGCGACGAGACGCGCGACGAGTTTCATTTGAAACGAACTCTTCGCCGATACCGCATACTTGAGCGTCCCGCTCGCGTGACACTTCGGCGTTATCAGGTACCCCCTCTCGTACGGCCCCACGAGGGCAACGGTGGTTCCCTTTGTTTTTTCTCGAGGCGACGTCGCCGGCACACTCTTCCACTCCATCTTCGTGACATTCGTCGTCGTGTTAAAGAGCGACACCGTCCATACATGATGCAACGCGCACCGCGCACCGTAGAATCCTCCGTTCAAATCCCTAAAAGTTACCTCGACTTCGTCAAACAAGCGTCTCGCGTCCCATCGAGGGTGTCCTCGCACCGCCACGCCGCTCGGCGCGCTTCCGCTCGCCTCGATCCGCATCGTCGGCCCGTCCACGTACACCGACGTCGGTACCGTCCCATCTGCGCGCGTTCTCACCGTCGTCAGTCCTCGTCTCACACCGCGCGCGTCCGCGTCGCCCCCGTGCCCGGTTTCCTCATCATCCATCCACGCGTTCGTTTTTTTTTCACCCGACGAGCGTCCGAATCTCCGCCCCTCGCGCGCGCGCACCTCCGAGCGCCACCGACCCATCGACGACGGCTTTACCCCCTCGATTTCCGCGCGCCCGCGCGCCCTCGATCGCGGTTGCCATCGCGCACACCGCGAGCGCGCGCGCGACCGTCGACCGACGGGAACGACGCCCACGAGACACCTTTCGCCTCGCGCCGTCCGCCTCCACCGTCGACGCGCGCGCCGACCGACGACGACGACGACGACGCGCGTCGCGCGCGTCATCGACGTCCACCATCGCGTCGCCGCGCTCGTCCGCGCGCCGTCCGCGCGTCCGTCGTCTGTCGTTCGTCGTGGACAACGAACCGACCGGAAAAGAGAGAGAGAGAACGAGAGCTCGAGGGACTGTTTGGAGGGTCGTGACCCATACTAGTAATGATCGGTCACGACCCTCCAAACAGTCCCTTTTCATCGGATTCATCACGAAGTGATGGTGGGTGACGACGACGACGACGTCGCGGACGCGGACGCGGACGCGGACGCGCGCGACAGACGCCGAGGCGACCCGTTCGACGAGACCATCATCCGCGCGTCTCTCTCGCGCGGCGCGATGGTGACGAGCGCGGTGATGACGACGACGATGACGACGCGCGCCCGCGCGAGCCATCATCGCGCGACGATCAAGACGCGAGGACGACGACCGTCCCGGACGTCCGCGGTCGTCGTCGGACGAGGCGCGCGCGCGACGGTGATGGCGAGCAGATTCATCGATATCGCGGAAGACGTCGTCGAGAGCGTCGTCGAGAAGGGCGCGGCGGTGGTGAGCGCGGACGTCGTGGAGAGCGCGGAGGCGGTGGGGGACAGCGCGGTGGACGCGCCGGCGACGATGAGCGCGAGCGCGGGCGGTGTGCCGCAGGTTGATCCGATGAAGGCGTTCGCGGACGCGCGAAATTCATTCAACGCGAGCACGCAGGCGTTCAATGGATCCATCAAGGGTGCGGAGGATTCGTTCTTGCGATTCGAGAACGGCGTCGTTGGCGAGTACACCCAAGGCGTCGATAACGCGTTTGCGTCCTTCAAGGGTGCGTTGCCGGAAGAGTTTGCAAAGTTGGTCGACTTGGCGAAGGATGACGGTGATGTGGCGATTGCGCTGGGCGTTGCCGCGGTGTTTTTGCCGGTGATTTTAGGCGGCGTCGCCGAAGGCGTTCGCGGATACGCCGGTAGCAAGCGTCCGGCGTACGTCAACGAACAGCTCGAAAAGGACTCACGAGCGTTCCTCATCGACACTCGTTCGAGCGAGCGACGCAGAGCGGACGGTGTTCCGGATTTGCGAAAAGACGCCCGCGATAGAGGCGCGGCGTTTGAAGTCGATCAGTTTGATCCGGTGACTCGCGCCGCGACGGCGAACCCGCGCGCCGCCGAGTTGAGAATCACGGCGGAACGCGTCATCAAGCGTACCAAGTGGGGTGGACGACTTTATTTCATGGGACCGGACGCGGCCGCGCTCGCAAAGCAAGTCACCGCCTTGGCGAACCGTAAGTGCTTCACCATTGCGGGCGATTTCGATGCGTGGAGATCGCAAGGCTTGAAAATTCGTCGCAACGGTTCCTACGATAAGAACATCATCGACAGAGTTGGTGAGGACGCCGGTGATTTCGTCACATCTGGTTCGCAATATGTGCAAACGCAAATCGGTACCGCGAGAACGACCATCAGCTCCAAGGTTGCGAAGGCGAACGCGCAGCAAAAGGCAGCCGCCGTCGTCGGTTTCTTGGCGTTGGCGTACGCGTTGAGCCAATACGAGAAAACTCTGGCTTTCATTGGATTCTTGGGTATTTTCTGGTCCATCTACGACAGAGTCACCAACTATGAATCCCCCGAGGAATTCTTCGACGATGCCGGAAGAGTGCTCGGCCCCGTCACCGCCATTGGTTCCGTGGCAGGCTCGACCGCCATGAAGGTGGCGAGCGCCGCCGTGTCTGCCGACGACTCTGAATCCGATTCTTTCGAGGACTTGAAGAACATGGAACTTCCCACGCTCGCGGACATGGAGATGCCGGGACCCGCGGACGGCGAGGAAGAGGAGGAAGAGGGAGAGGAAGAGGGAGAAGCCGAGGAAGACAAGACCAACACTGCCTGAGCGTGTGCACAAACATTCAACGCGGAAACAACGCTCGGCGAAAGCGATGTTTTCGCAAACCCGCACGCGAACACGCAGCGCATGAAACATTCGTAAACTAGCACCTACTCGAACTTTCGCGGTAAGCACGCAATATCGCGGAGTCGTTGTAAAAATGCAAGAGCAATCATAATAATAATATTTTCGATGGCGCCGCCGCCTGGTTGATTCGTCCCGCGACGCAAGATTCCATCTTCACTCCACGTCGCGCCATGCGTCGTCTTCGACGGTCGTCGTCACCTTCGGCGTCCGCCAGGACTTCGAATGTGTGGCGCGCATCCATATCGGGACTATTCTTTGTCCTCATCTTCTCGACGTTCGCGGTCGCGCGCGCCGATGACGATGTCGAAGACAAGACCGTCTCGGGCGTGTTGGAAGAGCACGAGCGCACTCTTGAAGAACTCCTGCGGCAATCCACGCACGCGGCGCCGTCGGTCAAGGATGCGTTTCGCCAACTCGCCGAACAGGCGTCGTCCGCGCCCAGTCTTCAAGAACTTCGAGAGAGAGAGTCTGGATCGTCCGAGCGCACGTTTCCCCGGCGCATAGAGCTCGAGATTGAACAAGCGCACGGTGAAGTCGCTCGAGACGAATGGATCGTCGCGCGCGAGGCACTGTATACCCTCAGTGCTCTGCGTCAGGTGGGCGTGCTCGACGTCGACGCGGTTCCGGAGACCCGCGACGAGGGCTGGCACCGAGAAGCGCTGGAGAGAGCGTCGCTGATGGGTGACGACTGGGCGCGAACGGCGTTTGGATATAGGTTATGGAAGGGATTTGATGGCGTCGAAAAAGACGAAGAACGGGCGCTTCAATTGCTTCGTGAAGTGGCCGCCATTGGTCTCGAAAGAGGCCCGACGACGTACGAGATTGAGGCGCCGAACGGAGCCGAGTGGCTGAGAGATCGAGATCGAGATGCGTCTTGGTTCTCTGAAAGCGTCGCGGCGAAAGCGGCAGATCAGGTAGCGTTGGAATTAGACGCCGCTGCTCGTGGCGATGATAGCGCACACGCGCAGCTGGGATACCGTGCGCTCGTTGGTGATCGCGGTGTGGAACAAGATGAGGGAGCGGCTTTCCAACATTTTTATGAAGCCGCACGACGCGGTGGTGGTTTACCCGAGGCGCACTACAACTTAGGCTTCATGTACATGAACGGGATGGGTACGGATACGAATTACACCGCAGCCAAAGAGCAGTTCATCAAGGCGATTTCTAAGGGAGGCATTGCGCCAGCTTATAACGGCTTGGGCGTATTGGAATACAACGGTCTGCTTGGGGAGAAAAATTACACCGCAGCGATGGAGTACTTTGAGGAAGCCGCGAAGCGCGAGGATCCCGATGGATACTTTAACTTGGCGCAAATGTACATTCTGGGTCATGGCGTTGAAGCAAATGCCACGTACGGGGTGGAAATCATGGAGAAGGCGGCTGAGCTTGGACACTGGCGAGCGCCTTACGAGCTCGGTTTAGCGCACGCATCTGGGGAAGCCGTCGAAAGAAATGTGTCGAGAGCTACGAGATTATTTCACGTGTTCATCGAGGAGAGATTCAGTTGGGATAAACAGCGGAACGATGCGATCGAAGATGTGCTCGTGCACCAAAACGCGTGGGGAGCTCTCGTACGCTACTCCCTCGTGTCATCACTTGGAAGTGAATCGGCGGCAAATAACGTCGTTTGGCTGCTGCGTAAATCCAACGCATACACAAAAGATGACAGATTTGAGCTCGCCGCGAGAATGCTTCGCGAGATCATTTATTGTTATGGATCCCCTGAGGCACGAGTGGATCTCGCCGATTTATTGTGGGCACGCAAAGTGAAACCAGATCTTACGTTTGATTTGAACGACGAGTACGAACAGGCTGCGTCGAACGCATCAACCTACGATCTGGCCGCAGTACAGCATTACGTTGCGGCAGCGTTCAGTGAGAAGCCGTACGCAGAGGCTCTAGTCAATCTCGGTTGGGCGCACTTACTAGGCTCTGGTGTGGTCGTAAACTTTACAAGAAGTTTGGAGCTTTTCGCGGCGGGAGCTGCGGCGTCACACAGCTCGTACGAAGCAGCACCGTGCGTCATCGCCGGCGTGATATCCAAACTCTGGCTCCTCGCCGCTTCTGCTTCCTTGCGAATGAACTTTGGGTCTCTCGGCTTGCCGGACTCGCACTTTCCGTCGTTGAAGGTGAGAAGCCTCGCGGGGTCATCGAACGCCCTCACCGCCCTTCGAATCATTCAAGGGATCGAGATCATCGAGCGATACTCTCTTTACGCTCTCACACTAGCCCTAGCAAGCGTGCTCGCGTATCGCATGATGCTTCCCAGCCGGTAATAGACTAGCGCTCGCGGCTGTAATCATCATCACCACGTCACACAACCGTCCCCACAGTTTGCGTCTCGATGGAATCGCTCGCGACGACGGCACCTCGAACGTGCACCGCGCCGCGGCCAACGCGCTCCTCGGCGTTTCGTCGCGTCCCGCGCGCGGCGCGCGCGACGAGGAACGCCGATGGTGCGCGACAACTCTCGCGTGGTGACGTGGCGACCGTGCGAGCGGGCGCGTCCGGTGATGCGTCATCGGTGACGAAGGAAGACGACGACGACGACGATGACGCCTTCTTACGCTTTCTCGAAGACTCCATGGATGGGAAGACGACGCAGTCGGCGGCGTCCGATGGACTGAACTGGGGAGGCGATATGAGTGGCGATGAGCTGAGAAACATGGTTCTGAAGCGTTACGGAAGATTGTACGACGCGCGGATTTGCCAAAGAAGGGATCGTTTCAATAAGCTGCAGATTTATCTTCAAATCATGTGGAAGTTTTTGGGGCAGAAGAGTTTTCCGCTCAGCGAGGCGGAATACGTGGAGCAGACGGATGCGGTCGCAGAGCTCTTGTCCGAGTGGGGGGTCGGGGACGTCGTGCGCGAAGCGCTGCCGAAGCATCCTAAGGTGCCCAAGATGGACACGACGGGAGCGAATGCCGTGATGATTCCCTTGGGTTTAGAAGATTTGGAGGAGAACGGTGTTCCGGGCGCGAGAACCGATTGATTGCATATTGGTAACCGAGTAGAACAGTGTGTTGCTATTTACACGTCTAAAACATCTTAAGCTTTCGGCTCATCCGCCCGCCTCCCTTATCGCAATCAGACCCTTAATCTTCGCTAATCGTACGTATAACGGTCTGAGATGCTTCTTATCTTCTCGAGTCGTCTTTCTACCCGTCGTGCGAGAAACTCGCACGTCGAAACGGCGCAACCTTCGCTTCAGCGCGCTCTTGTCCGCGCGAAGCTTTTCCAGAGTCTCGTCACCTCGTAACGGAGCGAATAACGTTTGGATATCTAATCCCATCACGCGATCAACCTCCGCCGAAACACCATCGAGATCCCCGAGCCAATCTCCGACGACGTCCGCGATATTCTTCTCCAACTCCTCCGATTCGTATCCGCTCGCCGGTTTCTCCGCCACCGCGTCCTTAACCTCTCTCTCGGACGACTCCGCCTTATCACCGATGTTCATCTCATTCACCCGCTCCTTCAGGGCGTCGACCGCGCGATCATCTTCCACCGCGGTCGCCGCCGGCGCGTTTTCTTTGCCATCTTTCACAGTCGTCACCGCGTTCCCTCCCTTGAGCGTCTCGTTCGCGTGGTCCAACACCCGTCGGGCGTTCTCGACGCTCTTCAGCGCTCTCTCCGACATCTCGACCCTCCTCTCGCCCCTCGCGGCGCTCGACGCGACGCGCGCGACGCCCTCGCTCGACGCGGCGACCAACGGTCGCCCGTCACGCTTTCGTCGCGTCTCGACGCGCGCGCCCGGACGAATCGACGATTCGAGCGTCGAAGACGAACGCGTCGACCGCGACGGGCCGTGCTCCGCGTCGGCGAACGCGCGTCGACGCGACGCGCGCGCGTGTGCCGTCGCGCGCGCGCCGACGCGGCGGCTCTTTTTGAAACTTTCATATAAAATGAAAAAAACGTCCGTTTAACAAAAAAACACACAGAAACGCCTTTTCGAGCAGAAACGCCTCTCGACGCGCCACAGCGCAGCGACGCCGCGAACTCGCGCGGAGACGTGCGCGGACGCCGGCGCGCGCACCGCGGGAACGCAAAAGTATGGTCGCCTCCGCCGGGGGCTTCGGCGCGTCGTCCACGGCTGCGGACATCTGGGACGCGGTGGATGATTTGCGCGGCGATGCGCACTATCGAGCGCTCGACGTCGAGACGACGGCGAGCGCGGCAGAGATCAAGCGCGCGTTCGCCAAGCGGGCGAGGGAGTGTCATCCGGATAAGGGTGGCGACGCCGAGACGTTCGCCGCAGTGCGAAAGGCGTTCGAGACGCTGATCGATCCCAAGTCGAGAGCCACGTACGACGCGTTGATGAAGGAGCACCAGTATCGATACATTCGCGGCGTCACGAAGCGCGCCGTCGGTGGCGAAGACGCGCTGTTGGGCGACATCGAACGGTTGGGTTTGGAGAATGTGTGCGCGGCGACGCAGTTGGTGACGCTTTGTGAGGTGTGTGGGCGACCGAGTACGCGCGTGTGCTACGCGTGCACGGCGTTGTTTTGCGATTTCTGCGAACGTAAAATGCATTGGAAAGGCTCGGTGGGATTACACTGGCCGGTGCAGCGCGTGGATGGGAAGATGGCGAAGGAGCTCGGAGAGAAGCAGCTCGAGGAGAAAATGAAAGAGGACGGCGAGCGGGCGATGCGAGAGGATCCCAACTACCGAACAGACGCAGAGTTACAGACGATTCGTACTTTCAAAGAGACAGCTGCGATGGTGTATCATCCAGACGGTCGACACAAGAGTAAATACGACGTGGATTTGGCGCAGCATTACATGTGGGCACAGTCAATGCGGTCCGTGTACATCGCCATCAACGTTCCGACTGGATACGCCGATAAAGAATTACATTTTGATTTTACGGGGCAAGCCGTGCTCGTTCAACCAGAGGATTCGTTTCCCATTCTAGACAGAGTTTTAGCGAACGTGGTGGATACGAGGTATCCGGTCGAGATCATGCAAACCGAGGACAGACGTTTCGCCATGATTGAGATACGTAAGCGCAAAATCGGGGAAGATTGGAAGACAGTTTTCGAAGGAGATTCAGACTACGCGAGATGCATGAAGCCCCTCTACACGCTAATGGAGTCAAACAAAGAAGTCGTCATAGAGTTTGAGCTGCCGTTTTGGAAAGAATCGGACGACATTATGGTGGAAATTACGAATGAATACATACGCGTGAAAGTGATGGGCGAGTTTGACATTAAGCGAGAATTTTGGCAAAAGTCACAAAATGAAGCGAGAAAGGACGTCGAGAAATGGCAACCGATTGACGTTGACGAGTGTACGTGGAGCCTGGATGATGGATTTGAACGGGATAGCGGCGATCCGTGCAAGACGCTGATGATTTTACTGCAAAAACCCGATCCAACGAAAGACGAAAATGAGTTTCAACGTGGAGAACGTTCGGATAATAGAAACATCTATAAACACGACGACCGCTACGGCGCCCGTTTCTTCCGTGACGATGGAGATCAGTATTCCCTGGAAACTTTGTTACAAGCGGCTCTTTTCGTCGATACGGGTTCAACCTGGCATCAACCGACGCCGGCAGAAGCATATAAACCGCCGTACATGACCGGGCATTACATCAAAGAATTCAGTAAGCTCCCAAAGCAAGTTCAAACCATCATCGGAGACCTGCTGGACAAGAAGAAGGAGGCAAAAGTTGAACTTGAACACGACGATGTTGACTTCGACGAGTTGGAATATTTCTAAGTATGAGCTAAAATCAATTGAAATAAGCTACAGTAGTTCTACGTCAATCACGTTAAAATTGCGTTTTCTCCTTCGCCGAGCCAAAACGGCTCAATCTCTCTCGGCGGTAAAATCCAAAAAGTATCGTCGTCCTCGTCAAACTCATCGTCTGAAACTTCGACAAAAGATTTTGAATTGAGCGATATCTCTTGATCGAGTCCAATGTACGAATCAGACATGAGATAGACGACTAACTTCGGGCTGCGAGCGCTGGGCGACGAGCTCGACGGACATTTCAACTTTACGCTTGCGCGGTCGCCAAACGAAATACGCCGCAGCGCCAGAAGTTCATCATTCGCCGAATCTCCGATGACGATCCACCAGCCCTCCTCCTTCACTTTTGGGAAACGCGGCGTGTATGAATTCGGAGCCTTAGATCCACACTTCGAGCCCGCACGTTTCAGCGTCACGTGTACCGTCTTGTTCTTCGCATCGCCCTTTGTGGTCTCCACCGTTGCCTTTGCGTCGATCGACGGCAACCTCAGGCAAAGATCAATCGTTTGATCAACCTTGCGAGCGCTGATGCCCGACCCGGCGAGAATCTTTCGAGCTCGACCCTTGTCCCTCGCGCACAGATCCATCAATTGAGGCAGGATGGAGACATTTTGTTTCTCAAGATATCTCAAGTTGTCGCGCTTGACATGAGGCAGCGTCAACAAAGACGACTCGGTTACCATTCGACCCTGCATAATCATCTGCATCAGATTCATCGTGTTCAGCGCCGTTTGAAGCCATCCAGCATCAGAGGTGACGTCGATCATAGCTTGTAGAATACGAATCGCTTGATCGAGAACACTCTTGGTATCCGTGTAATAATCGCTCAGCGGTAGAGGGAGACGGAGGAAATGACACTGAAAGAGTAACGACGTCTTCACGTGCGGGTCCTCCGCCAGTCGAACGTCAACTTCAAAACCACCAGCGTCGGCGACAACTTGCGCCAACTCTGTGTTGAGTTTATCCTCGTTGTGACGCACCGGTAACTCATCGTATTCTGCCACGCCGCACAATGTCTCGAGCAACGTCTCGAGGGAGCTATTCGCTTTGATGTTTGCGGCGAAGAGCGCGACAGAAGGATATTGCAAGTAATAGTAAGAGGCGACTCTGCCCAGCATGAGGGGTTCCAAACTGTCGTCTTCATCATCGATCGCGATGCATCTCGCGTCTTCCAGTAATTCAAGAGCATTCTCAACTAAATCGCTGAGGTACTCGTTCAAGTTGTCCGACTGAATCGTATCCAAGTTGTAATACGTTGGATTTTTCAATAAGCGACGGAAAAAATACGTCCACGTCAGATAGTCCACGGCGTCCTGTTTCGTTTTAATCGTTCCACTGACGATTTCGGCGTTAAAATGATCGCACAAATTTTCAGACAGACTCGATTCCACTGGGAATGGTTCGTACAGAAACTTTTTATAGAATGTCTTCTTCGGTTCGTGCACCAAAATGACGCAACATCCAGATTTGTCAAACTGTGGACGACCCGCGCGACCCATCATCTGAAGGACATCGGTGATAGGGAAGTCTTGGTACCGCTTCGTCTTGCCATCGTAATACTCGGTGCCTTTAATCACGACCAAGTGCGCCGGTAAGTTGACGCCCCACGCGAGCGTAGATGTCGTCACGAGCACTTGAATCTTGCATTGCGCAAACAATTCTTCGCACAATTCACGATCTTCCGGCGCTAGACCAGCGTGGTGTAGACCGATTCCGAATTGCAACGTGTGTTTCAAAGCGGGATCCTTCACTTTACTCAGATGAATACTGAGCTCGTCGCTGCTCATGTGCACAAAGCCATCCGGTCGCTCGTCGGCAGCCGCGTACGCAATCAAGTCCAAAGCCGTCAAGCGCGTTTGACGTCGACTCGATACGAACACGAGAACAGGTTTGTCTGGACTGTGCGTGCGAATAGCGGCGTACGTCGGTTTGTTCATGGTCATCATGCGTGGACAGTAAAACTTTCCGGGAAAGCCTTGAATGTGACATTCAAGTGGCACTGGGCGAACCGACGGTCTGAAGTTGAACAAACCCTCTCCCTCGATGCCGAGCCAATCGCCGAGATCTCGCGCATTCGCCAAGGCTGTCGACAAACCAATAATTCTGACGTTCGATCCCGTTCGTGCGGAAATGTACCGCATACGAGATACGATGACTTCCAAAATAGGACCTCTGTCGCTCGCCAACAAGTGAATCTCGTCGATGACGACCAAAGCAACCTTGGTGACGTAGGCGCGACTCTGCCAGTTACGACTGATACCGTCCCACTTTTCGGGCGTACTGACGATTATGTCCGCTTGCAAAAGCGCGCGAAGATCGGGCGTGTAGTCTCCCGTCAACTCCACCATTCTCAGTCCAAGCGTGGGGCACAAGTTCTTCCGCCAATCCTTGATGCGTTCTCTGACCAGAGCCTTCAGCGGCGCGATGTAAACCACTTTAGAACCGGGGGAATCACGGAAAACCTTCATCATGGCCAGTTCAGCGGAAATTGTCTTACCCGAACCAGTAGGCGCACCGAGCAAGACGTTTGTGTCGGTGTGGTACAGAGTGTGGAACGCCTGCGTCTGAATGGCGTTGAAGTGGGTAAACTTGTTCGCATACATCGACTCGTAGACGGGATTCTTCAACGCCGATCGCGGAAGAGGATCAAGATCGAGAAGCTCGGTGTGCGGCGGATGCTCCTCGGGTAGAATCAAATGCTGGAAATTCAACTCGACGAAAGATTCACACCCCAACCACGTCTCTGACATTGCTCGTAAGAAGTATTGCGACGGAACTGGTTCAAAAATAGGAATTGTGAAAGCCAAGTATTGCGCCCCGTCGTTGCGTTGCTTCTTGCTCAGATTGAACGTCTCCGTGTGATAAATGTGCTCATTGACGGGATCTTCGACCCAAATGAGCCATCTCTGAAGGGCACCGTGCATGGCGTCCCTCCACTCAAATTCGGGAATGAGAGTGACGGAGATGCGCAGGACGCTTCTCGTGATGGGTTGAACTACGGCCGTCATGTTCAAATGCGGCATGGATCGCATGCACGATTTGATCTGTCCGCCTATTTGAGCATTCAAACGTAACATACTACCGATCTCTCCCGCACTCATATCCCAGAGACGGTCCAAAGTCGCTTTCTTTTCCTCAAGCTTGAACAACACCTCGGGCTTGAGCGTCTTTTCAAACTGTCTGAGCTCGTGCTGGTGCGGCCATATTCTCAAGTCGCAAGATTTACTGACTGTGAGTAATTGCTCCGCAAGGGACGGCCACCCGCGTCTCAAACAAAGCTCGAACAAAGCGCGACATATCCGGCTCGCATTTTGTGAAATGTACATGCTGTCGGCGATGAGCGAGAACGACTGCATGTTTGCTCGCGAGATGTACACCTGCAACAACAAGTTCACCTTACCGACTTTGTCCGTCAATGATGCTTTAATATCAATCGGAACGATGCGTCGATTACGTCTGAGCGTTTCGAGCTCAGGTATTTCATCCTCTCTCGGTACGATGTTCTCGAACTCACTTGAGTGAGAAATCATGTGAAAGATTTCTGGCATCGTCATGTGTCGTTGCATGAGGCTGTCAAAAATTTCCATCGATTTCACTTGAATGTAAAAGTGACTCGCGGTGCGACCGGCTTCTGTTTGATACAGTTGACCACTGCGCTCGTCGAACCGAATCATTTTAGCTCTATCGAGCGTCCTCGCCGCCTCTTTGATGAGTTTGCGACGATGGTCGAGTAGACCCGGATCGAGGCGAACATCGTCCCACGTCAAGGCGTACGCGAGAGGATTCTTCTCCATTCGCGTGTGCAGGTAAGAGTAACCCAACCACTGTGCACCTTCGCGAACATTCGTCACCGTCCCGAGCGTGACTTCGGCGTTCAAGTTGTCAGCCAAGTTGCTCACAAACTGTGACTCGATGGGTGTAGAATGTGTGAGCATTGAAACGTAATGCGCCAAGTTCTTGTGCTCTGTGATGATTACGCCTTCACCCGAGGTGTCGAAACCCGGACGACCCGCACGACCGAAAATTTGCTGAACATCTAAAACGCCCAGATTCCTAAAACCACCCCGTTGTGGGTCGTAAAGCTGTGTGCCCTTGATGACGACCATGTGCGCCGGTAAGTTGACGCCCCACGCGAGCGTGGCGGTGCAGACGAGAACTTTGATGACCCCGGCGGCGAAGAGCTTTTCGGTAAGTGAACGATCGGCTCTGAGCATGCCAGCGTTGTGGCATCCGAGTCCTTTGAGAAAAAGCTCCTTCAGCTCGTTGTTGCGACTTCTTGAGACCTGTTGCGCAAATTCATCCTTGCGTTCGTGTTGATCGTTTGAGAATAGTTCCATACCGTCTTGGGCGGCGGCAAACTCAGCGAGTTGCTTGGCTGTTTTCACGGTATCTTTCCGACTGTGGACAAAAACCATGGCTTGTTTACCGTTTCGTAAAGCTTCACACGCTTTGTTATACGCGATCTGCGCCATGAGCGTTTGTCGTTTGATGGAGTTCTTTTCTGTGATGCCGATGAATTTCTGTGTCAACGGAATAGGTCGGTAAGACTGATCGAAAACAAACAGGCCACTGTCCTTATTCACGCCCAAAAACTGCGCTACATCTATCGGATTAGGCAAAGTCGCCGATAATCCAATGATTCGAATCATGCTCTGCGTCTGTTCAACCTGGCGCAAGGTGCGCGCGACGAGAGTTTCAATCACCGGTCCGCGTTCGTCATTCAACAAGTGAACTTCATCGATTATGAGTAAACGCAGTGTGCTCGCTATGGAGACTTCCCCGCCCTTACGAGTGATGACATCCCACTTCTCCGGAGTCGTCACAATCATCTGAGTCTCTTCGAGTTCTCTCTTGCTCATTTGTGTATCGCCGGTGAGCTCGGCGACGACGATGTCGAGAGGCGCGAGACGCCTGCTGAATGCATCAGTCACCTCCGCCGCCAAAGCTTTCATCGGAGCGACGTAGACGATTTTGAAATCTTCTGGAAGATACTCTCCGTTTTCATCGATGTGCAGTCCGATTTCGTGTAAGATGGTGAGCATAGCGATATTCGTCTTCCCGGCGCCCGTTGGGGCGCACACGAGCAAGTTGTCATTGGTGTGATACGCCTGCGGAAAAATTTTGCTCTGGATTCTATTGAGTGTGGAAATACCACGGAACGCAGGTTGTGCCCATTCATCCAGTTCCTCAATCGCAACGGAGCGTTCCCCAGCGGCTATGGGTCCGGGCTCTCGCGCAGGGACGTTGATCTCTTCGTATCCATCCTGGTGTACGCTTCGAGTGGTTCCAGGCGGCAGCGCCTTACGTCCGCCATCCATGCCCCGCCCGAGACCTCGCAAGCTCGCTAAGATATCATCCGGATTACTCGTGCTCGGAGCTTTTTGATTCTCCCAATCGCCCTCCAGTAGAACATCGAAACCGACGCCGACTGACTGTAACCATTCCATTACGCTCTCGCCCGAACCCGACGCCAACTTGCGATTTGCTCTGCGTTCCTCTTTTCTGCGAGCTTTTTCTAGTTGCTTATCCAAAGTACTGGTGATCGTCACGACTCGCGCCACAGATGGGCCATCATTACCAGTTTGAGTGCTGAGCGTCTCTCTCAGTAACTTGACTCTGCTTTTGATGGCGGCGGCGAGATCCGTACGGCGCTCAACCACTCCAGCGATGAGTTCAAATCCGAAATCACCGAGGTATTCGTACAGTTCAGCGGCGCATTCATCGTCCGAAATCGAAGTATTCATGATGGCTCTACCGACTGCGGCGGCGATAGCCTCCCACGTTTGATCAAGTGCGTGAGCGCTATTCGTGACGAAACTTTCACACTGAGTCTTTAGCCATCTCAGCTGTGTGGTCGCGTCGCTCTCCGCGGGACTCTTCTCATGAAACCGCTCCCCAGGATGCGCCAATCGTTCGGATTCAATCCTCGCGCGCTCAGCTTCATCGAGTTCGCTCAGATTCGTCTTCATCTTGAGTTTCAAATCTTGAGCTCGGTCGTTCAGTTGCGCGTCGACGGCTCGATGCAATTTGATGTTATCGCCAAAGGCGCGACCGGACGTCGACGTCTCCCCGACGTCCAATAGACCATCTCCTTGCGCGAAAGCAGATTTGATGCGTAACAGACTCTCCACCTGTGTTTCGAGCTCTCGCGCGAGCGGCGCGCTCGCCTCCACTGGTCCGAGCGCTCGTCCCAGAGACTCAACCAATTCCTTTCGTATTTCGCGTTCACGCACGTCGAATACTTTTCTCGCCGTCTCATAATCCGCCATATATTCCTTCTCTTCCTCCAACTCCCGTCGCTCGCGCGCGAGCGTCTCAACCAAACCGTTCGTGGCGTCCCACGCCGCCGCCGCGACGTCCCCGAGCGCCTCCTCCGTCATCGTGTCGTTCCCCAAAAACTTCAACACAACGCTCATGAACGCCCGACACTCTCGCAACACATCTTTATCGTCGCACGCGCGCCCGTCTCGCGCCACTCGTCGCGCAAGTCTCGCGCTGGGCCCCGCGTTCGCGTCGTCGCCTCCGCTCGCGTCGCCTCCTCGCCATCCTCGAAGCGTTTCATCTCGTCTCACTCGCTCCTCGTCGACGTCGATGACGTCCTCGACGCTCTTCGCGAACGCCGAGCGCAGGAACGTCGTCAATCGCGGCGGCAGTCTCGTCGGTTCCGCGATCGCGCTCGTCATCGTCGTCGTCGGCGCGCGCTTTTTTCGCTCAACCTCGGACCGCGCGCGACCTCGAGCGTTCGAGCGCGAACGAGCGAGAGCGAGAGAGACAGACGACGCTCGCGTCTCGCGACGCGCGACGACGACGACGACGTCGACGACGACGCGCGACGTTGTGACGCGTCTCGGACGGCAGACGGACGGGTGGACAAACAAACAAACAAACAAACAAACAAACAAACAAAAACACTCCTGTACACCTTCTTTACAACAAACTACGTCGACATCGACCGTCTCCACCGCGCGCGCTCGACGCTCACGCGTCGGGATCAAACGGTACTAATTTCCCCTCGTCCACTAACCCGGCGTCGATGAGTTTCTGCCTCGCGCGCTCGACGCACGCCCGCGCCTCGCCCATCTCTCGCGCGCACTCCCTCGCCAACGCGCCCACGCGCGCCGTCGCCTCGTCCACCCCCCTGGCCTCCATCACCTCGCGCTCGAGCGCGAGAAACCGTCTCGCATCCTCCGTCGCGAGCACGACGTCCACGCACGCGCGCTCCTGCGCCTTCAACGCCCGCGAGAGCACTCGCGGTCGCGCGCGAAGCGATTCCAGCTGTCGACACATCCATCGCGCATCCTCCGTCGGTACCGATCGCGCGTTCGACGACGACGACGACGACGACGACGACGACGACGACGGTTCACGCGCGCCCGTCGTCTCCACCATCACACCACCGTCGTCGTCTGCCGAATCGTAATCACGACCCATCCTCACCCCGCGCGTTCCCGCACACGTCTTCTCGGCGCGCGTCAGTCATGTCCCTCGCCGCCTTTTTCGAGCGCGAGTTCAACTCTCCCAACCCGGCGATTCGCGAGGCAAACGGCGTGCTCGTTCGATCGATCGCCCTCTTCGTCGGCGCCGTCGTCTTCTTTCGATCCGCCGGCGACCTCATGGCGGTGTGAGCGACCTCGAGCGCGACGACGATCGATGGATCGATCGATGATCGACGCGCCTTGACGTGTAATGACCACCACCACCACGCCGCGTACCACCGAGACGACGACGACGACGCGCGCTTTTCTTCCCTCTATCGCTCGTGTCGTTCCGTTCCGTGTCGTTCCCGCATTCGCGCGTCCCCTCTCGCGCATCACGCCGAGACATCGACGGCGGCGACGGCCCGAACCCTTCTCCCGTCACACCGCGTCGACGTCACCCGCGCGCGCGCACGCGACGACGGACGCGACGAGATGTTGGACATTAATCTGCTTCGTCCGGATAAGGGCGGCGATCCGGTGCGCGCGACGACGACGACGACGACGACGCGACGGAAGGATGGATGGATGGATGGATGAAATGTTTCGAGGGCTCGCGTGGATGGATGGCGCTCGCCGCGACGGAACGCGAGGGGACGGTGGTGTGTGCCCGCCCGATGGCGTGCGTGTGCGTGTGTGCGTGCGTGTGGACTGACGAGCGAGCGTTCGACGATGCGTCTCGGCGCGCGCGCGTAGGATGCGGTGAGAGAGAGCGAGCGACGGAGGTTCGGGCGCGCGGAGGACGTGGACGACGTCTTGGCGCTCGACCTGGAGTGGAGACAGGCGAGACACGAGCTCGATGCGATCGGTGGGGAGTTTAATAAGGCGAATAAAGAGGTTGCGTTGTTGATGAAGGCTGGTAAGAAGGAGGAGGCGGCGCCGCTGATGGACAAGGTGAAGGAGATCGATCAGAGGAAAAAGGCGGCGGCGGAGAAGGAAAAAGAGCTCGAGGAGAAGACCAACGCGGCGTTGTTGAAGCTCGGGAACGTCGTGCACGATAGCGTGCCGGTGTCGAACGATGAAGCGAATAACGCCATCGTTCGCGAGTGGGGGACGAAGCGGGAGGAGGAGAAGTTGCCGAACCACGTGGATTTGATCTCCATGTTGGATATCGCCGACGTCGAGCAAGGCACCGAGGTGGCGGGCGGACGAGGCTACTACCTCAAGGGTGCGGGTGCGATGCTGAACCAAGCGTTGATCAACTACGCGCTCACGTTTCTGTCCAACCGCGGTCACACGCCGCTCGCCACGCCGTTTTTCATGCGAAAGGATCGTATGGCGGAGTGCGCGCAGCTCGCGGATTTCGACGAACAACTGTACAAGGTTACCGGCGAGGGCGACGACAAGTACTTGATCGCCACGAGCGAACAGACGTGCTGCTCCTATTTGCGCAAGCGCTGGTTGAACACAAACCAGTTGCCGATTCGTTTCGCTGGCTATTCCACGTGCTTCCGTAAGGAGGTTGGCTCTCACGGCCGCGATACGCTCGGTATTTTCCGCGTGCACCAGTTTGAGAAGGTTGAACAATTCGTCGCCGTCTCGGGCGAAGGCAACGCGAGCTGGGAAGAGATGGAGCGCCTCATCGGCAACGCGGAATCCTTCTACCAATCTCTGAACATTCCGTACCAAGTCGTCAACATTGTGAGCGGTGAGTTGAACGACGCCGCGGCGAAGAAGTACGATCTCGAGGCGTGGTTTCCGGCGTCTCGCACGTACCGCGAGTTGGTGTCGTGCTCCAACTGCACCGATTACCAATCTCGTCGTTTGGAGATTCGCGAGGGCGCCCCGAAGAAGGGCCCGGAGAACAAGAAGGCGTACGTGCACTTGCTCAACTCGACACTCACCGCCACCGAGCGCACCTTGTGCTGCCTCATCGAAAATTGGCAAACGCCAGAGGGTCTCGTCGTGCCGCCGCCGTTGCGTCCGTGGATGAACGGCATTGAATTCATTCCGTTCGTGCGCACGCTCGATAAGAAGGGTCGTCTCGTCGACGTCTCTCCGCCCCCGGCTGATTTATTTGCATCCAAGGATGCATCCTTTGCGCAAGGAGGCGACGCCACCGTGTACGTCAACGCGGGACCGTGCGCCGCTTCCAAGGCCATCTCGCAAGTGCTCAAGAGCAGCGGCGCCGCGGTCAAGGTTGAAGCCGCGGGCTTGTGCCCGGATGACATCAAGACCGAGACGGACAACGCCGCTCCGGTCTTTGTCCAGGGAGATCTCGTCTTGTCGACTCCCGTGGCGATCCTTCGCCACCTCGTCAAGTCGAACCGCGTCGGCGCCGGCTTGTACCCGAGTGGTCCCAGAGAGCAAGCTCGCGTCGAAGCTTTGCTCGAATCCGCCACCGCGGGCGTCGACACCGTCGTGGCCAAGGTGGAAAAGGCGCTCGCCTCCTCCACCTCTGGTTTCCTCGTCGGCACCTCTGCCTCCATTGCCGACGTCTACTTGGCCGCCGTGTGCGAATCCGCCTCGGGTTCCACCGCCTTCGACGCCTGGCGCACCAAGGCTTTGGAAATCTAGACATGCTTCCGATTTCTTTCCTCGAGTAATATCATTCTACGCTACTCTACCACTACAATCGTCTACTTGTCGCGACGCTAATTTTTCACCTCCGCCGGCCCGCGAACGTTTCGGTGCTCCTCGAGCTCTCTCGCGAAACTCTTAAACTCGTTCGCGTGCGCCACCATGCACTCGTGCAGGGCGACGAACTCGTCCACGCACTTTTTCCCGCGCTCGCGCTCGCTCGCGAGCATGAAACACGTCAACGAACGCTCAAAGGGCGTCCCACACGACGACGTTCGAAGATCGGCGACGCAGGGACACGCGAGCGCGGCTTTGACCTTCGCCATCGGATCCGTCTGGTCGGCCGAGGAGGACGAGGCGTCGGTGTGTGACTCCGCGCGCGTGATGGCTTCGGCGAGACCGCCGAACGCGGCGTCGGGCGCGCGCGGAGGGGTCTCGGGAGAGATGGACGCGGACATCGCGCGCGCCGAGGTGTGACGTCACGCGCCGTTCGTTCGTATGGCTACTTGTACTACTGATGACAACAATGATGCGCTAATCTATGGTTCTAAATAATACTTGGTTTCTTCCTTTGAATGGAAGAAATGTTTTCTGAATGGATGGGTGTTTGTCGGTGAGGTAACGGACGAAGTCGGCATAACTCGCCACGGGCTCGCCGTCGGCGGAACGTCGGTGCGGGAATAGTTCAGGGAATGTGCAACACGGAACGACGGCGAAAGGCACGTTCAGCTCTAGTGCAGCATCTATGATGGCTTCAGTGGCTTGGTCCGGGTGCATGCCGACCAAAAGAGATGGATTGATTTCGCGAACTCGATCGCCGACGGCGGAATTTCGCAGAGACCAAAACTCAGACCTGACATGCGTGAATGGAGCAATGTCCTTTGCTCTGGAGGAAGTGGCGATCGTGCGCGGGATTTCAGAAGGAAATTCTTCGAACTCCGCCGTCAAGGTAGCGGTGTCGTCGGTGGACGGCGGCGCTCTGGCGACGACGTCGTCAAGGTCCTCTTCCGTCGCGACTTCAGTGTACGCGATGAGTCGCTGCACGTGTTGTTGCATTCGCCTCTCCTTTTGTTCGTCCGCACACGCGACCCACATCTCACTGCGAAGCCACGCATCTCGAGCGTCAGGTTTCGCGTCCGCTCGAGCGCCGCGTCGACGCAGATTGGACCACGTCGCGCGCTGCCTCGGCGTCAGCGAGACGCACCGAGGCTCCACGAGCACACAACCGACGCCGTGATTCACGTGAAATTCAAACGACAACGCCCCAGAACCACCCGCAATATCGGCGACTACCTTGTGTTCTCGTCCACCCGCGCTTGTCTCCTTCAAACGAAACGTCTCCACGCACCACTGCGCGAAGAGTCGATCGCTCACGCACTTGGCTTCTTTATTCGCCTCGCCGTGCGGATCGTCCTCGGAACGCTCCGCCGCCTTGGCTCGCCTCGACCGCTCCCTCGCACGCGCGCGACTCTCCCTCGCGTTCCGCAGCTCCTCCTCCGACGCATTGTGTCGCTTCGTGCAGTTCGGGTCCGCGCACAACTCGCCTCCCAGCACAGCCTTGCACAGTCCAAACGCCGACATCGACGACCGCGCGCGTCCGCCGTCCTTGCCCTTCGTGACGTCAATCAAACCTCGACTCGACCTCTTCCCGAACCGCGCCAACATTTCATCCGTCGTGTTCGCCACGCTTGCCACCGGCGCCGCCCTCTCCACTCGAATGTTGCGAGCCTCGACGTACGCGCCGCTTCTCGTCCCGACACCGTCGACGTCCCGCGACTCCGTCTCCCACCCAAACGACACCACCGCCCCCTTCCGCACCGTCTTCGGCACCGGTTCAGAGACAATCTTACAAAAAATTGTCGTCGTCGCGTTCCCGCGCGAGTCCTGCATCGCCTCGCGCGCGTCGACGTCGACAAACGTCAGCTTTTTGCCCATCCTCGCCACGCGCGTCACCGTGCCCGTCGCCCTCTCTCCCGTCTCTCGCGCGTCCATGGTCGTCAACGCGCGCGTCGCGCGACGAACTAGACGCGGTCGCGGTCGCGCTCGATGTTGGACCGCGAGTCGTGACGAGACGCGCTCGCTCGCGGGCGAGACGCGCGCCATCGTCCGCGACTGGCTGTGAAGGCGCTGAGTCGGACTCGGCACAGCGCGGCGCGTGCATGGTACGTGACGCGCGCGCGACGGGCGAGACGATGCGATGCGACGCGCGAGAGGAAGAAAAAACCATCCGGAACGCGACGCGCGCGTCTCGAGCGCGTCGAGGGACGCGCGCGCGCGTACGCGACGGGGAACGAACGACCGCGAGGGTTTCTTTTCGAGCGCGATGCCTACGTGGACGCGCGCGGATGACTGACTGTGCTCGACCCGTCTCGCGCGCAGCCTCGTAAGGGAATTCACCCGCTGTTACACACCCTCACCCTCGTCGCGACGAACGGTTCGACGACTCGCGTGCCGACGACGGTCAAGGCGTTGGGAAACCTTTTGTTTTTGAGCCTGGACGCGACGAACCACCCGGCGTACACGGGTAAGGTGATCAAGGGACCGGCCACGGGACAAGCGGCGAAGTTTAAGCGTAAATTTGATTTCTTATCCGATTCTTCGAGCGCGAGCGCGGGAACGAAAGAGTAAAGATGATGACAAGAGAAGCGATCGGCGTCGACGCGGGGGTGTGCGCGCGCGCTGGACGGCTGCAGAAGACGACGTGGACGGTGCGACGCGCATCCACGGTGCGACGCGCGACGAGAGAAGGTGACGATGGTTTCAGGGAGAATGGTGAGAGCGATTGGATGGAAAAGGCGCGCGCGACTGCGAATAAGCGGGCGGCGGAGTTTCGAAAGGATCGGGGGTCGCAGCCGGGGGCCAAGCAGACGGCACGGCGGTACACGCGCGCGGGTAGAGATGCGGATCGCGCCCGCACGGCAGCCGTTCGAGGGTACGAGATGGATGACGAAGGGAACTACGTCAAGCCAGAGCCGAGCGTGGAGGAACTCTTGCGCGGAACGGCGTGGGAGATGGATCCGAGACGAGACGCCACGCAATTTTCCATGACAAAGGAGGAATGGAAAGCAGTCAAGGCGGAGGCTCGCACGGCCGTGTATCCGCACGATGCGGTTGCCATTTTTGAAAATGCCGGTCTGCGACGCATTTCACCGGAGATGGCTGCATCCATGCTCAAGCTCATCGCGCAAAAGGCGCAGCATAGTCGATGTGACCGCGAGGAGCTCGCCGGATTGCGACGGGACCCACGAGTGGCGCACATGATTGGCACATGTGTCGCCGCCGCGAGAATGAAGAGCGATACTTTGGCCGCGGAGGAAGTTGCGAAGTGCTGCTGGGCTCTCGGTGTGATCGCCGGCGAACGGGCGAACAGCGCCGAGCTCGAAGTTTTGGCCAACCGCGCCGCGGATCTGATGGCAAAGCTTTCGTCGGATGAGATTGCAGACATCTCGTGGGCGCTCGCCATCTCGCGTCATTCGTCCGAAAACTTCTTCCGTGAGCTCGACATTCACGCTGCCATGAACGGGTTGAAAGGTTTCCAGGCGTATCAAATCACGACGGTGGCTTGGGCGTTTGCGCACCTCGGGCACAAACACGCGGGTTTCCTTGACGGTATCGACGTCTGGGTGACTCGTGCGCCGGCGAGAAATAAGGACATGTCCAAGGAAGACGCCGCCGCCGCGCAGGTACATCGCTTCAACGCAACGATACTGGCTTCGCTCGCGTGGTCCTTCTGCGTCATGGATGACGCTCTTGATAGCTTATTCTTCCGGACGCTCTGGGCTGAAATCCTCAACCGTGGGGAGCACGACGCGCAAGTGGTGCACGAGCGAGAGGCGCACCATCACGGCGATGAACACCACAACGCCAACGTTTTCGGTCCGTGGAAGGGCAGACAACTCAACCAGTTACATCAGGCTGCCATCACCGCCGTGCGCGCCGGCTTTGACCCGTTACCCGACGAGTTGGGCGCCGCCGCCGACGAAGCGTGGAACACGCAAAGCCGTCCGCCCGTCGTGTCGTGGTTCCAACGCGACGTCGGTGCAATTTTATCTTACATGGGAGAGAAATACGAGGAGGAAGCCCTCGTGGCCGGTTACAGATGCGATTTGTTGCTTAAAGATGCCAAGCCGAACGGCGTTGTGATTGAGGTTGATGGACCTTCGCACTTCGCTCGAAATGACAAGACGTGCGCGTTGGGACAAACTCGATTGAAGCAACGTCAACTTGAGGGAGAAGGTTTGGCTGTATTTCCCATTCCAATTTTTGAGTGGGACTTCTTAGAAGATGCGCAGCAGAAGAGCGATTACCTTCGCGCAGGCTTGGATGCTATCGAACGCGGCGAGAAACCGCCACCTCTTGAGTTGGACGTCGATCTCGAAGGGGCGGGCGGGGAAGCCTGGAATCGAAGACCCATGAGCACGATGGGTGATTTCCAGAAGTGAATTTAGTAGCGATTTGAACGTCTTTTGTTATGATGGAAAGTATTTACTACAACTCGTGTCACGTAAGTCTATCCTGAATTGCCCTCAACCATTTTCTGCCGGCAAGGTTGGCCTCGAGCATGTCGATGTGAGCCTCGATCTTTTCTATCTTGGGGTAGTTGACTCTGCACGAAAACAGCAAACGTTCCGGGAGCTCAGCTTCGTTTTCTCCTTGAATGGTTGCCCCAACGTCGAGAATCAACTTACCGAGAGAAGTGTGTACGGTTCGTAGGCCGTTGAGCGCGACATTACTAAAGTTGTGCGCGTCGACATTTATTTCCAAGGCGCCAGAACGTTCGATGTAAGACGAAGTTCTGTTCACCATGAACGGTTTACCGTTACCGTGGTTCACCGCTTGTCGAACGAGCCACGGCAAATGCTCGTGTCCAGTCACCACCATGACGACCATCTTTGTCTGCTGACGAATAACCATCTCGTGCGGGTGTACGTCCACCTTGCCAGTACCATCACCTTTGACATATCTTCTTAATAATTTGAAATCGGGTGGCAGATCTTCCCAGTCCTCCGTCTCTTCCAGCGTCTTGAGCGCAAAGTCACTGATCTTGCACAACAAGACGACGTTATGGCCCGGACCATTGTGCTCCTTCTTCGCGAACATGCCTCCGGTGGGCTTATAGTCGGGAATCATAATGTTAACGATGATAACCGTCGGTATCTCATCTCTAATTTTCGTACCGAGATTGCCATCAAACAGATTTTTAATCCAATCGCCCACTTTTTCGTCGCTTTTAAACGACAACACCCCCTGCACGTTGTAAAACGGCGCCTCACTAGGAATTTTCTTTTTATCTTTCTTGTACGTCTTCCCTCTAAGTTTAAAACCCACGCCATCGACATTCTCCGTCCAAGACGCGTCGCTCGACTCCTCGGCTAACGTCTCCATGCCTTGCTCGTACAGCGGCACGACGCATTTAGACATTCCGGTGTCCTCTACGATCTCTTCCACCTTCTCCTTCGGTCCGACCGCGCTCATCCATCTGATGAAGGACGATTGCTTCACCACCGGCGCGGGTTCATCCGCCACAATCTTCAATCTCTCCAGACTCTTCGCACGCATGAAGCTCGGCGCAGCCGCCAAGTCCTCCGCCGCGTCGAAAAACTCCTGTTCCTCCGACGCTCTCGGCGCGATGCTCGCCCGCGGCGCTTCATTCACCGCCGTCTGCTTGGAGGATCCACATCCCATCTTCTCTCACCGCTCTCGTCGCGCGCGCGAGCCCTCCGCGATGCGTGCGTCGCGTCAAACGCGCGACTCAATCCGATCACCCGTCCGTGGTTTGACGCCGCGTTCGAGCGCGCGCGTCGACGCGTGGCGCGTTTGTGCGAAAATTTATCAACGCGCGTGTTCCTCGCACGTTCACGTGCGCACCCACCGACGCGCGCGACGTCGATGTGTGCCGCGTGCGACGGTTCCCACGCAACGGTGCGATCGTCTCGAGCTCGGGACGAGTGTCTATGGACGATGTTACACGGCGGCTAAATCGCGAGTCTCGGCGCTCGCGGTGACTAATGGTGCTGATCGTCCGTCGTCACTTTTTATCCCCTTCGTCATCGTCGTCGTCATCGTTTTGGAAGGGTTCGTCGATGGGTTCCGCCTCGACGAGACGGATATCCGGCGGGAGCGTCGAAAAGGCGTCTTCGTACCGGGACGCCTCTTTGGGGGTTAAAAAGAGCAACTTGCGATCCTTGGCGACGTCTGGGATCTTGATGTGCGCCTGGGTGTCGTCATCGAGGGCGTAGATTGGCCCGCTCGCTTCTCCGCGAATCTGTGCGAGCCACAACTTGTGATGCTGCTCGAGCTCAGAGCGTTTGAGTCGCTCTCGCTTGACGACGCGGTCACAGAGAAGACGGAGCGTCTCCAGACCGACGCGCGCGCGACGGAGCATCTCCATCTCTTCGAGTGTGGGTGTGCGCTTCTTTTTCGTGGAGACGCGCTGACCGGATCGCGCGGCGCTGGCGTTCACGCTGTACTTGGCGCGCATCGTCGATCCGGGATTTCGTCGCTCTTCGATGCTGTGGCGGGCGCAAAACGCCAGCGGCTCCGGCGATTGCAGTGGAAGCATGTGCCATCCACATCTTCTGGCGCAGAGCGGGTGAAAGACAATCGGGCAGTTCTTCGCCGAGCACGGTATGCACGCACCGTCGTCCAGACGACACGCCGAGCATCGAGCGTTTTTAAACTGGGAGCAAATCTCGTCCAAGCCAGTGATGGCAGCCGGTCCGTCGAGATACAAATCCGTCTCCATGCCTTGCTGCCAGTGCGCGCACACGACGTGACACCAGCGGTTTCGACCACGATTCGGTGTTTTCACGACAGACGTTCCCGGGGCGTTCGTGTCGCGAGCATCGGCGTTCGCATCGTTCGTCTCCGCTTTACCGTCTGGAACGGATTTCGCCGACGTCGGCGAGCGCACCGTCGCCTCGGGCGTGAGGGTCTGTGTCGTCTTCGGTGTTTGCAGACGCGGATCTATGATGGTCCTCAACGCACCGCGCTTCACCGGGCACAACAAGCACTGCACTCGAGGGTCGTACATGGCCCCGTCGCCGGCTTCGCGCATGTAGCGCGGCGGACGAGTGCCCGGATGACCGTTTTCGCGTTCCATGCGCTCCGTCTCGTGGCACGGCCAGCATAACCACTCACCCTCGGGAATGTTGGTGACGCCGTAACACTGCTGATGCACGCACATTTCACAGCGCTCGCAGAAGACGATTTCGTTCGGATACTCGCTTTCACCACCCGCGCAGACGCAGCAAAGCGCGTCCTCCATGGCGCCGGATTCGACGAGAGGATCGCGCATGTCTGCACCGGCGAGCTCACCTCCATCAAACTGCGCCTCCTCTTCCTTGCCCTCAGCGCGGAGACGCTCCATGCGCCATCTTCCACCTCGCCATCGTTCTTCGTATTGAGACGTCTCTTCCTGGGCTCGTCGCTGCTCGTCGCGCGCTTGCTCTTCCGTCGGAAGCGCTTCCTCCACCTTGCGCAAGAGCTTTTGAATAAGTTGTCTGTTCACGTGAGACGTCCTTGCTAAGACGGTCTGCGCTCTGTAAATTTCAGCGACAACTTCATCATCGGGTGCAATTTTGAGCACATCCGTCCGCACTTCGATGCGTGCGAGCTCGTTTTGCACGATTTCAACCGGATCCGGAAGCGTCTCGCCCGGGCCGAGTTGCGCCTTGAGTTCGGCGAGCTGTTCCGCGCGCATTTTCTCCATGTTTTCTCTCCGCCTGTGACATCTCGGAGGTGCAGACGCCGTACCGCACACACCCTGCTTACGAATGACGCACACTTGACACTTGGGCGGACGCATACTCGTGGGAATACCATTCGGACCGGATTGCTCCGGGATGACGTCCTCCAGCGTCTTCGGCGACGGTGGTACTTTCGCACTTTCTAGAGTCAAGCGGGTGTACTCAGCCAACGTTTCGACTGGATGCGGAACCTGAGCGGGATACAAATACGAATCTTCACTAGGAACCTCATCCTCGACCTTTGGCGAACCATCGCTCGTCTCCATCGCGCTGTCGCTGACTCTCGCCTCTGACCCGTCGATGCGCACAGGAGCCAACACTTCCTCCTTGGCTTTTCGCGCCAACCACTGGCGTGCGGCAACTTCTCGAGGATCCATGACCAATTTGATCTTTGCCGGCGTCCCCATGGATTCGTTTTTATCCCGAGTCTCGACGCTGTCGCCGCGTAACCAAGACATGAAATCATCTTCTTCTTTGACATCCTCGATGTCGGCGGCGGTGAGACCCGACAAGTCAAACAAGCTCGAGACCAACCTACGAATCTCATTCGTGTTCAATCCTTTCATGGGCTGATTCAATACTGTCGACTCACTATTTTCGGCGCGCGCCGGTGACACGGTCGTCTTCAAAGCTGACGCAGTCGTGGCTTCTTCCTTCACTTCCTCTGGCTGCGGCGTCGGCGGCGGAGTCACCTTGGCGGGCGTGTCTTCGGTAGCTTTCGCGGGAGTCACTGCCGCCGAGCTTTCCCCGTTAGCTATTCGTTGCGCTTTCCTTTCCAATTCTTTTACGTGCTTTTCGCAGTAGCACATGTAGTCTACGTCTTCCGATTTCTCTGTCGATCTGATTTCCATGCGCGCACCGCTCGTCATGGCGCACATGGGATGCAACGGAACGGAGCAGTTGCCGTAAGCGCACTGAATGCATGCGCCGACCCCGTGTTGTTTACAGACTATACATGTCAAATTTGTGCGGTCCGAAAGTAGCGAGTTCGTATTGATCGGCTCCATCAGATCGACGTCAGCTAGGAAAACCTCTGGGATCCACTGCGCACAGAAGAGGTGTGCCCAACGCCCATCTGCGGTGGGTTTCAACGCGCCACCCTTCACGGTGCACAGACTACACTGCTTAGCGGCGCCGCGACTGCTACACGATTTACAATTCCAATCGCCTTGCGGAATGATTTGAATTCCGTAGCACAGCTGGTGCACAGCTACATTGCACTTGTCGCAAAACAAAATCGGATTGTCGTCGTATGAGTCGCCATCAAAACACACCGCACAACATTCATCAATCTCATCTGGTCTTTCTAACGGCGAAATACGCGTCACTTGATATTTCTTTGTGTCAGCTTTCGGCTTGACCGTCTTCTTGGGCGTTTTCTTTTTCTTCGCAGGCGTATCGGCTCGATTCAGCACAGCCATTCTCTTGCGCTCCATCATTTTTCTCTCCTCTTCCTTGTCCTCCTCCTGGAACCCGTGGCAATAATGTCGTCCTAAACCAGGAATGAGATAATCCGCATCACATTGCATGCAATGCACATCCTTTGGCGCCAGCGACTCGATGTCTCGCCTATTCACATCGCGGAAATGTTCCTCACACCACTTCAAAAAAGGCGCAGCGGTCGCATTCACCGTACTCTGACCCGGTGACAACGCCCACACTTTCGTCGCATCGTTCGTCTCCTCGAGCTTCTTCTGACGCTTGTAATCTGGATACTCCTCCATGAGCAAGTTCTCTTCTCTCGTCGCTTGCAACCGGTCACAAAGCGTAGCAAACCTCTCGTCTTGGCCATCTTTGTCTTCGGGCACTTCGGGCGCACCCGCAGCCACCTTACGCGCCAACGCGCGCCAAGACGACGCCGTCGCGTGCGAGGCTCGACGGAGAGAATCATTTTCGTCCACATTCGCCGACATATCCACCGTTCTCACGCTCGCGCGATCCCCCAAGTCCCGAGATCGTCGTCCCGAGTCAGAAAACGCCTCCCCCCGCTTCACCGCGAAGACGCGCCTCGTCGAGCGAACGCGATCGCCGAACGCCTCGACTCGTTCGACGCTCCGCCTGGAAACGTTTTCTTCGAGCGACTCCCGCCCGAAGTCACCGCGTCGACGCCTCGCGTCCGGTTCTGCGGCGACGACGCGCGTCTTCGTTCAAATCACCGCGACGTGACTTCAAAGCTCGGCGCGGGAGGTCGAGCACTGCACGCGAGAGCGCACGCGGCGCGGGCGAGCACGAGAGGCGCGAGGGACGTTCGAAGAAAATAGAGCGCACGCTCTCGCGCGACTCGCTCGAACGGCGAACGGGTCGCTCGTCTCAAACGGTGGAGGCAAACGGTGGAGTCGAAGATCGGCGAACGATGGGGACAGACGCGGAGGGCGACGCGCCGGAGACGTCTAACAGAAGGCGAGGGAGAGACGCGGACGAGGAGAATGACGGTACCGGCGCGAAGCGCGAGAGAGGCGAGGATAACGCGACCGAGGGCGCGGAAGCGACGGTGAGCCCCGCCAAGAAGTTGGCTGCGGCGTCGCCGTCTTCGCCCGTCCGAGGAGCCTACGCCACGCGAGAATCGCACCTTCGCAAGCAAGAACGCGACGGTGAGCTTAAATGGAAGGTTATCAAGAATGATGGCAGCGAAGAGAGCTCGAGGTTGCTCATCGCACTGAAGAATATCTTCAGCAAGCAGTTGCCAAACATGCCGAAGGAATACATCGTGCGCTTGGTGTTCGATTCGAGACACAATTCGATGCTGTGCATGAAGAACGGCAACGTCATCGGTGGCATCACGTATCGACCTTTCCCGAAGCAGAGGATGGGAGAGATTGCGTTTTGTGCGGTGAGCGCGAACGAGCAGGTGAAGGGCTACGGTACGCGTTTGATGAACCACATCAAGGAATACGCAAAGGATACGGAGAACATGACGCACTTGATCACGTTCGCGGATAATAACGCGGTGGGTTACTTTGAAAAACAAGGTTTCACGAAAGAGATCATGATGGAGCGCGAGAAGTGGTACGGTTACATCAAAGAGTACGACGGCGGGACAATTATGGAGTGTCAGCTGGACGGACACGTCTCGTACGTTGACTTTGTGAATCAAATAAGAGAGCAACGCAAGGCGGTAGAAGCCAAGGTGAGGGAAATGGCCACAGCTCACAAGGTGTATCCTGGACTCAAGGATCATTTTAACCCCAAAACGGAGGACGGAAAGTACACTCCGATCGACGTCAAGCACATCAAAGGTTTGAAGGAGGCCAAGTGGGAGGCGCCCGAGATGCCCAAGTTCCGATTAGTGTATCCCGGTTGCGGCGATGGATTGCCCACGCGTGAGAATCTACACAAATTTATGCGCGCGCTCGTCAACATCATCCAGGCGCACGCGGACGTGTGGCCGTTCGCCGAACCCGTGAATCCCATGGAAGTACCCGACTATTACGAAATTGTCAAGGACCCGCTTGACTTGGAGCTGATCAAAGAGAGAGTTTCCAGCGAGAAGTATTACACATCGCTGGAGATGTTTTGCGCGGATTTCCGTTTGATGTTCCATAATTGCCGATTGTACAATTCTCGCGACACAGTGTACTTCAAGTGCGCCAACAGACTCGAAGCTTTCTTTGATTCCAAAATTGCGGCCGGGGTGAATTGGAAAGTCCGCGAGCCACCGACGAAACGATGATAGAACGTTATCGAATTCGTTCGACGCGTTGAAAGAGTAGACTTGTAATACCTAGAACGGAATAGCACCACTGAACGCTCGATCCGTCCCACACACGTCGGCTCGTCAGCCATGCGGTGAATGCACGACGTCGGCCTACACGAAATGCGTCCGCCGATCGAAGAGAAGGCACCCCGCGATTCGATGGAATCCGCGTCGTCCTCGAGTCCGGTGGTTCGATGGAGCACGCGCGCCCTCCCACGGGAAGCGACGCTGAAGAATGAGCTCCAGATTCCGATGGGCGTGGTAATCACGCCTCTCGACCTGACCGCCTCGTGCGCCAACATCGCTCGTCTCAAGTCTCCCGAGCGTATTGCGAGATGTTCGAGCTGTTACGGGTACATCAACGGCCATTGTCGAGTCGATGCGAGCGGATTCGCGTGTTGCATGTGTGGGACGTACACGGTGTGGCAAGATGCGGCGAAAGGTTCGAGATATTCAAAAGGTTTGGCGACGACCCAGAAGTTACCGGAATTAACGACGGAGACGTACGAGTTCGACGTGGCCAGCGAGACGATCTCATCGACCGTGAACGGGGAGAAAGGCGGAAACGAAGCCGAGGAGATTTTAGACGAGAACGACTGGCGACGGAGAGCGGTTAGAAACGACGCCTTGGAACTGCGTCCAGGGAACGGACGTGCGATCGCAGCCATCGTGGATCTGAACGACGCGGGTGAAGAGTATTGTGAGTTGGTCAAGTTAGCGCTTGGAAGCGCGATCGAAGCGGTGGATGGTGAGGATGTACGATTCGGCGTGTTCACGTTTCGAGGCGACACGCTCGAGGCGATCGATTTCAGCGGCGATGGAAATAACGACGTGGTAAGCCTCAGATATTTCGATTCGCACGCAAATCCGAAGAAACGCGGGTTCATACGTCGCGTGCAGGACGTAATCACGTCGGTGAAGGATGTCTTGTCATCACCGTCGTCGCCCACGACAGCTTCAGGTTGGAAAGAAGTCGTCACGAGCGCCATCGAGGCTCACGTAGGAACGCCGGAGGATTCGACGGAACCCAACGATTCGTCTTCGTCAAAATTCGGTAGAATATTTGGTCCAGTTTTAGATGAAGTCTTGAACGTGATTGATCAAGCCGTCGATGAAGGTTTGGTGTCTAGCGCGCGAGTCATATCCTTTCTTCGGGGTGGTCCCAGTAGCGGCGTGGGAAGTTGCAGCGTCGATCGCCTCACGCAATCCGTTTCTGACGTCTTGCTTCAGGACACAGTGCAACCGACGGCGGAAGACTTTGAAATGGCTTCCCAAGAAGCGGATGAGTTGATGATTCCCGCCCATGATCATTATGAAAGTGTGGGTGAGAGATGCCTGTTACACGGCGTCGAGGTGGACGTCGTCTTGACGAGCGACGACTTCAGCGACCTGAGTACGCTCGCACCACTCGCCGAACGAAGCGGTGGGAACGTGTTGATGTACCCTAACAAACGAGAAATACCCATCGTCGGTGATGTCCATCGATTGCTGCGGAATGAAAAGGCGATAAACGCCACTCTTCGTGTGCGCACGACTGCAGACTTGGAAATCGCCAACGCGTACGGCGCCTTGCATCCGGATAGAGCCTACGTGGGACTCTATCACATCGCATCCTGTGCGACGAAAGATGCTTTTGCGTTTGATTTCGATTACAGCACTAGTGCGGGTCTGGAAGAGGAGTTGAACTCTCGTCATCCAAAAGTACAACTCGCCTTTGAGTACACGTGCATTGAACGACAAGTCGTCGAAACTGGAGGTATCATCGTACGCCGTCGTCGCCGTCGTCGTATTCACACCTGTCGGGCGAACATCGCTCGAAGTGCACGTGATGTTTATAAACATGTCGACGCGAACGCCATGATGTGTTTGATAACGCGGCAAGTTCTCGCGACGTCCGAAGACGAAGGCATGACTGAAGCTCGCCAAGCCTTGGTGGACTGGTTCATCGCGTTTTCGGCCGCGGCGGAAGCCACGAACAACGCGTTTTCCTTCGTAAAAGATACCATACCGAGGCTCGTGTACGGATTATTGAGGTCAAACGTCCTGCACCCGATCGGGCCTCATCCGGATAGGCGCGTCGCCGCCGTTTCGCAGCTCAAGAGGTTGGATCCGGACGAGACGGCCACGTTCGTTTACCCGCAACTCTTCGAGTTTTTCGCGACCGACGGCGATGATGAGAGAATCAGTGACGTGCTGCAATGTCGCTCGCCGCTTCTTCCACTTCGTCGAGAGATGGTGTACGAACAAAAGGACTCGAAGTTCGCCGGTCCGCGCGTCTTTGTAGCGCGCTGCGCCGACGAAATCATCGTCGTTCACACCGGAGGAGAGCCTTGGTCCACGTATCCACCGCGTCACGGATCGGCGTTAGACGTAGAGATTCGTCGGATTCGAGAATCGTGCACGTTTCTGCCTCGTTTAACGCACGTGCGCATCGGGCTCGATAACCCGGAACCGCTCGACTCGAGACTGGTGGAGCACCTCGAGTGTGAGGTCTCCTTCGGACGCGGTTTCGACGGATTCATCGAATTTTGTCGAACGCAAGGCATTGAGAAGGCGACCTAGTCATCGCGTAGACGTAGTCACGGTTTGTAGTGATGATAGCAAAGACAACGCTAGCACGAGTGTCACCGCCTTCCTCCGTGCACGCCAGTCAGAGCGGTTTAAATTCAAACGTCGGGGAGGTCGAGGAAGAGCGTTTTGACGATTAGTTGAAGAGGGATAAATCTTTGAGAGTGGTGGTGTTAAATGAACACCATGTCTTAACACCGCCGACGGTGGTCGGCAGCGTCGATTTTGGTTTTTTTTGTAATTTTTTGAAGTTGTAAGTTCGTCAGTTCTACCGGTAAACAATTTACGCGGAGGTGAACTTGGTGACGGCCTTGGTACCTTCGGAGACGGCGTGCTTGGCGAGCTCACCCGGCAAGATGAGGCGGACCGCGGTTTGGATTTCGCGGGAGGTGACCGTCGGCTTCTTGTTGTATCGCGCGAGCTTGGCGGCTTCGGTGGCGATCTTTTCGAAGATGTCGTTGATGAAGGAGTTCATGATGGACATCGCCTTGGAGGAGATACCGGTGTCCGGGTGCACTTGCTTCAAGACCTTGTAGATGTAGATCTTGTAGGTTTCCGTCTTGGACTTGCGGCCAACCTTCTTGGCGCCGGACGGCTTCTTTTGAGCGGGCTTCTTGGCCATTGTGTTTGTATTCGCGTTAAGGAATGACGCACCCGTCGCGCGCGTCGCCCCACTCGGTGGCGAAAATGCCCCGTCGCGTGAGCGCGGGTGAGTGTTCAGAGTCACTTTGCATCGGAGGGTTATGACTCAATAATTGACGTCTCAATCACATCATCAGCCAATCAAAATTGAGAATTCACCGAAAACGTGCCCTCATGATCACGTTCGCTTAATCGACCATCTATGACTCATGCACTACGAGTGTACCTAGGGTACACGCAAAAAATGATTGGCTCTCACGCGATTAACGGCCAGAAATTGTGCCCTCTGATTACTATACGTAATCAAGACGAAAATGATCTATCAATCGCGCTCACCGCGCTCACGCGCGCGCTCACGCGACGCCCGCGCGATGGCGTGCGTCGGGCGACGCGCGCGACGAACGCGTCATTCCATAACGCGAATACAAATCAAAGATGTCTGGACGAGGTAAAGGAAAGACCGGCAAGAAGGCCATGAGCCGATCTGCCAAGGCTGGCTTGCAATTCCCGGTCGGCCGTGTCGCCCGCTACTTGAAGGCTGGCAAGTACGCCACGCGCGTCGGTGCCGGTGCCCCGGTCTACTTGGCCGCCGTGCTCGAGTACCTCGCCGCGGAAGTTCTTGAATTGGCTGGCAACGCGTCCCGCGACAACAAGAAGTCGCGCATCGTGCCGCGCCACATCCAACTCGCGATCCGCAACGACGAAGAGCTTTCCAAGCTCCTCGGCACCGTCACGATCGCCGCCGGTGGTGTTTTGCCGAACATCCACTCCGTCTTGTTGCCGAAGAAGTCCAAGAAGTAAATGTTTTACTCTAACTTCCTCCACAAAAAGATCAAAAATTACAAAAAAAACGGGCAAAGTCCCTCAACCAAACCATGGTGTTCATTTAACACCACCAAACAGAAAGATTTCGTCCCAGTGTTAACTCAAAATGTGAACGTCGTCCTCTCTAACTACCAACCGATGCCATCTTGTGGGTGTGGGACACGTGTGTGTGCGCGTCGACGAGCATTAGATGGGCGAGCGTCGAATCATTTTGGGTTGTATTACATTGTCCACTACAGTACTACGTGCACGTGTAGTCTCTCACTGACCGCACGGCCGTGCTACGTAAGATTCCTCTGGGGTCGCGCTACGCGTTGGCGTTGGCGTCGATGGCGCCGAGTTGCGTTCTCGGCAAGTCCTCGGAAATTTTTCCTACCGATGGTACTCTGTTTTCTAATTCGCTTATTTTCGCCAAGAGAGCTTTTTTCTCGACTTGTCGCTTTCTTTCAAGCGCTTGTAAGTCGTACTTGATCTCAGTCGCATCTCGTACCTTGTCGAACGCCGCCTCGCCGCCCGACGTGAATTTTTCACGCAAGCGAGCGTAGACTTCGTTGAGTTTGTGCATCTGACGTTTCATCTCTTTGTTTTCCTTTTTCAACGATTCCACGGCAGCCTTGTCGCGAGCATCACCATCATACGCGCCACTCGCGGCCTTGGCTTTCTCTTTCGAGAGCTTGGCAAACGCCGCCTTGGCGAGGGCGTACTTCTTTTCCAACGCATCGCACCGTTTGCTCAGCTCCTCGTTCGACGCGACCAGAGCTGAGACTTCTTCACCGTTGTCGCTAGACGAACCGTGGCTCGATTTTTTGTTTTTCGCCACCTCCTCCTCGTACACTCTGATGGCTTCCTCGAGCACCTGATCAGACTCTCTCGCTCGCTCCTCGAGAAGCGCAATGGTCTCGTTTTGTTTGACGATTTGCTTGCGAAGCGCGAGATGCGCCAAATGCACGTTGCCGTTCGCGGAATCACCGCACTCGATGTCGCTCTCTCGTTGTCGCATGAGTCCTTCAATCTTTTCGCTGAGACGCTTCGCCTCCGCCTCCGCCACCGCGCGGAGAGACTTCTCCTCAAAGAATTCGGATTTAAGGTTCGCGAGTTCCTCTTCTGCGCGTCCCCGCGCTCGCTTCGCCTGCGTGAGTAATATTTGTACGTCCGCCGACGAGCCGCTTCCCTCGCCGTCCACCATGGTGGCGGTGATTTCGGCAATTTCCTCCCGAAGAGAGGCAATCTGTCCCACGGCGTCCAGGCGATGGCGTTCGAGCTCTTCTCGTCGTTTCTCGCTCTCCGTCAAGTCTTTCTCGAGTCGAGTGCGCATGGCGTCGCGATCATTCTCCAGAGCCTTGACTTTTTCCTCGAACGCGCGCACGGCTTGCAGCGTGTCCGGGGTCATGGCGGACAGCGACTGTTGATGCTCCCTCGTTGCGTTTGAAATCGCCCCGCGCTCAACCTCTTCCGTGTGCGGCTCTTCTCGAACTTCTTCAACGCGGGTCGTCAGCTCTTGAACGCGCGCCTCGAGTTCAGCAATCTTCGCTTCGCGCTCCTTCGCCTTTTCTTCCCCGTCCTCCAACGCGAGCGCCATCAGATTCTTCTCTCGGTCAGCCTCGGCGAGTCGACGGCGGAGCGCCTCTATCGCCTTGTCGTCCACCTTTGCGCCTTCCTCCTCCAATCTCGCCTTTAACGCCGCAATTTCTCTTTGTTGCCGCTTTAACATCGCGTTGGTCGCCTTGTTCGCCGCCACCTCGTTCACCGTCGCCTTGTTGATGACGCGCTTGGCGCGTTGCGCAAACTTGAGCGTCGAGTGAGTCTCCTCGCAGTGCGAATGCGCCGGCGTCATCGCGCACACGATGGCGGTTTTAGAGTTACCACCGAGAGCGGGTTGTAAGATGCGCGTCAACTTGGAATCGCGATACGGTATGTGACCTCCCTTGGATTCGACGCCTTCGGAGAGTTTGTTGATGACGACGCCGAGCGTCATGAGCGACTTGTTGATGTGCGCGCCTTCTTTGGCGCGTTCGCCCTCCGCACCAGTCTTCGACATTCGCTCTGACCCCGCTAAATCCACCAAATTCAACGTCGACACCAGCACGGCCGCGTCGTCGGCACCGCTGGCCTTGCCGTCTATGGCTCTCGACTCGATGATCATTCGGAAAATGGTGTGTGACCTCGAAGAGTGCATGTTCATATTCGTCGCCCCGACGTGTCTACGCTTCGTCCCTCGCTCGAGAAGCGATAAAACTTGCGAAGGCATCGTGACCACCTCCTCCCTCAATCCGAGCACGTACGTTCCTCGGTCTTTATCTTCGCGAATCGATAATTTCGCCGCGTACTCTTCCGAGTCGCAGTCGCCCGCCTCGGCAGCGAACAAATCCACCATCTTTTCGTTGTATATTTCCAGATAACTCACACGAATCAAGAATTCTCTATCGCTCCCTTGTCGCCTCACCGCATCGAACACGTCTCGAACCGCGAGAGGAATCACCCCGAGCTCTTCCTTTGATCCGTGCATCGTGTGCGTCTTCCCGCTCGACGTCTGCCCGTACGCGAACACCGTCCCGTTAAACCCACTCAGGACGTTACTCACAATCTTCGACGTCGTCGCCTCGTACACCGACTTATTATCGCTCGTCTCATCGAACACTCGATCGAACACGTAAGCGCCGGTCGCCGACGTTCCATCCTGCTCGCGCGTCGCTCCGTCGTCAGTCTCTCGCCGGATTGGTTCCCCCTCGCGACAACGTCCTCGTCCTCGCCCTCCGCGTCGTCCCACGCGCCGACTCGCGCGCGTGACGCGAGACGAGAATACAATGTCGACCCCTCGCGCGCGTCACCGTTCGCTCGGCGACGCGGTATCTCCCCATCGCGCGCGCACCTCGTGTGCGATCGTGTTTTCCGACACCACCCACGGCACGACGCGTCCCGCGCCGCGCTCGGCGTCGTTCAGCGGCCGCACGCGCACGGCGACGAAAACCTTATCGACATCATCGTCGCCGGCGCTCATGACGTCGAATCGCGCGATCGGGCGACGCGCGCGCTTCGTTGTGACGCGACGGTTCGTTTCTCTCGGCACCGGGACGAGGCGACAAAGTGCCAAAGGGCACGTGTTGCGGTGTGTTGTGTTTAAAATGAATGGAACGATGCGCGCGCGCGAAAGAGACGATCGAGTGACGCTGCGCCGAGCGAGTGTCGCCGGGTGAGTGTCGCTACCACCGCCCGGAGACGCCCATGGCGTATCGCGGGCTGCTTCGAGCGACGAAGTCGACGGCGACGACGCGCTCGGCAAAGACGACTTCGGGAACGTGGTTTCTATCGATGACGAGTCTGCCGTAGGAAATCTGAACGGGCACCGTGGTCGGGCTGACGGTGGTACCTTCGGGTGATTGGTCGACGTACACGCGAGCGGTGTAGTGACCGTCGCTGGGAGGTTGGTTTTCCGCCGCTTCCAGGGAGATGTTGATCTCGTCGACGCCCGAGGCGAGCGCGGCGCGAAGCGCGTTCGCCGTCCTCTCTCCGCTCACGTTGAACACCAATCGGTGTTCGCGACCCAACATCCAATTAACATCGTCGATGTTTCCGTCGTTAAGCGCTTGCCTCACGCGCGAGCTGCTCACCTGGTTACCCAATCCCATCGCCGACCTCGTCTGCGCGGGCACCAAGTCGACGACGTTCACCGTCATCCCATTCTGCGCGCCAAACGTCTTCAGAGCCTCCACGTCTCCGGCCGCCTTGTATCCAAATCTATAATTTTCCCCGGTCACCACCGCCTTGACGTCCATCTCCGCCAACATTTTCACGAAAGCCTCGGGCGAGAGCTCTCGCACGTCTGAAAACGCCAACGCGTGCTCGCGCAAGGAGACGTTTTTGCCCTCCACGTTCTGACTCCAAAGCGCCAACACGCGCGCTCGATCGCTCGGCGCCGTGATCGGTAACCTACTCTCCCACCCCAACGTCTCAGCCATGCCCGAAAACGACACCATGACGACGTCTCCGAGCGTCGCCGCGCGCTCCGCCAGCGCAAAGTGTCCCCGGTGCATGGAGTCAAACTTCCCTAAACACACCGCTAACGGTCTCTCCGTCCCATCACCGCTCTCTGTCGTCGACGCGAACGCACGCACACACACGCATTCGTCAGTCATCGTCTCGCTCCTCTCACCGCTTCTCTCACCGCACGCGCCCTCGCCTCGCGCCCTCGCCTCGCGCCCCACCCCGCGAGAAGAGAAAAAAATAGACACACCTCGCGTCGGAAAACCCTCCACGCGCGCCTCCGCGATCGCACACCGCCTCGACCGTCGCGTCCGAGACGTTCCCACGCGTTCGCTCGCGCGCCATCGCGCGTCCACGCTCGCGCCGGCGACGGCGACGCGCGACATGGGTGGTCGACCGAACGCCGCGCTCTGCCGGCCGGCGTCTCCGAGTCCGAGTCCCCTACCCGAGGGGTCAGCACCCATCCGTCCAATCCACAAAATAATCGACGGGTCATGATCGGTCAATCGCACCCACAGCCGAGCCCCCCTCGCCCGCCCGACGACGACGTCGACGCGCCGGCCGACCGAACGACGCGCGGACGGCGTCGTCGGCGACACTGCGTCGCACGCGAAGGCACCGACGCGCACGATGTTTACCCTCACGGCGAAATGCGCCGTCGCGACTCCGGTCGCGGCGACGCGCAAGAGCGCGCGCGCGCCGCGCGCGAGAGGTGCGTCGAGCGACCCGGCCGACGCGAGGGCGACGCGATGGCGCGATGGATGCCGGCGCGATGGCGCGCGAGGAGGATTGAACGCGCGTGTGGGTGGGCGAGCGCGCGTCGATGGGAAGGGGAGAATATCGTCACGCGCGATGGGGGCGCGAGGGAGCGGTCGCGCGCGTCGTGGGGGCGTCGCGCGCGCGTACATGCGAGAGGTTGGGGGCGCGGACGAGACCCTAAAACCTGAGCTCGCGCGAGGGGGGGAGCGCGACGGGCGCGGTGGTCGTCCGTGTGGACGATCGGACGCGAGCGTGAGATCGACGCGACGGTGAAGACGCCGCGGTGGCGGATCTGATGGGCAACGCGATGATGAACGCGCGACTGACGTGAATTTTATTTTCTGACTCGACAGTGATCCGCGCCGCGGGCTTGGACTTTTCCGAACTCGAGGAATCTGCGGCGCCGCAACGCGCGGTCCGCAAGGATGGCTTGAGCTCGAAGGAAGCGAAGCAATCCAAGCGCTTCCGCGCCGCGCAAAAGTCTGTGCCGCCCCGATTGGAGTCGCAAGCTGCCGACGCGGCGATTGAGCTCATGAAGAGCTCCGCGACGGCCAAGTTCGACGAGTCTGCCGAAGTGCACATTCGATTGAACATTGACCCGAAGTACAATGATCAACAGTTGCGAGCCACCGTTGCGTTGCCGAAGGGTACCGGTAAGACCGTTCGCGTCGCCGTGTTGTGCGCTGGTGACAACATCGCCGCGGCGAAGGGGGCGGGCGCCGACTTCGCGGGTGATGACGACTTGGTTGACGAAATCGCGGGTGGTATGATGGATTTCGACTTGCTTGTCGCGACCCCGGATATGATGCCGAAGGTTGCTAAGCTCGGGCGCCAGCTCGGTCCGAAGGGTCTTATGCCGAACCCGAAGGCGGGTACGGTGACCACCGACGTCGCGACGACTGTTACTGAGTTCAAGGGGGGTAAGGTTGAGTTCCGTGCGGACAAGCAAGGTATCGTGCACGTGCCGTTCGGTAAGCTCAGCTTCAGCGCCAGTGACTTGAAGGAGAACTTGCTCGCCGTCGTCGGCGCGATTGACGCGAACCGACCCAGCGGCGCGAAGGGTGTCTACTGGCGCACGATGTACATTGCGTCGTCCATGGGCCCCTCGGTGCAAGTCGACGTCGCTGCGGCGCGCGACGAAGTCGCTGTCGCCTAAAAAAGTTTGTTCCATTTTCAAAAAACTTTCGCGCGCGACTACGTATTAGAGAACTACTAGCCTCGGAAATAAAATCCAGTCATATTCATTTCATTTCACCCTCACTCACCTGGTGCGGCACGGGATTTTGAATGCGATGCGGCTTCATCGTTCTCATCGATACGTCAAAATGTACAGTATTGAAAAATCTAGCGGTGCTAAGATAATGTACTCGGGTATGAAATCGTTTTGAAGGTCTGCGCTGACCAAAGGATCAGTGTAAATGTCGCTTGAAGGTCGAAGCCATGATGCTTTCTTCGTCTGTACTCCTTGCGACTCACGGGCAGAATTGATGCAGGAAAGTGGTGCTCCATTGTGCTGCATGGTTCTAAGTGCTTATAGCGTACAAAATTAATTTATTTTCATGGTTTTCAAAAGATTGTCCCGTCAAGTCAGAATCCATCTCCATCGCTGTGAGGAAAAAATGACCGCAGCCAACGCGGAGCTTCACTGGAAGTTGCCCAAAAGTGAACCATGAGAAGCAAAAGCTGTTGAAGCCATACTGGAAGCGTTCATGTTCATGAAATCATTGTTCACAAGTGAATCTGGTAAGGCAGCGATATCAGTCGCTTGAGAAGTGTGCCTTTGCTGCGCGCCGTCGACTTGAGTGCTGCCAAGGGTCTTGCTGTGCCAATTAGCAGCTGCTGCTGCGTCTAAGTACTGCGATTCCTGAGCCACGCGTGGATTCATCGCCGCTATCGCGGCAGCGACAGATTGTTGATACATAGAATCAGGTGCTTGCGTTTTCACTCCGTTCATGTGTTGACGTGCTGATGCCGCAGCCATTTGATGAGTGTTCATCCAACGTGTATCAAACGCGGCGTTTCCGGTCAAATTTTGTTGATTGACAGTCGCATTTCGACGAAGAATCTCGTTTGCCAACGCCATCGTCAACGCCGTATTATTATCATACGTCATACCGTTGGCCATGGCTGTCTGTAAGAGCAACGCTTGTTCCAGATTGAGGTTACCCCCGCTGAGCAAACTCGCGGCGGCATTAGGGTCCACGCCGAGTAGTGCCGCCGGATCAATCGGAGCGCCGTGATTGATCGGTAGGTTCATCGTTCTGTTCATCATGTGCAACTGTGGATTCTTATTGTACGACATATCACCGAGATCGGCGCCGTACATGCGACCGTCCAGACCCATCGTCGCTTGATCGGCGCTCGTCCCGTGATAAAAGCGACACGACGCTCGGAAGCATCGTCCGTTTTGATAATCACGACATATCGGCTGCGTCGTCTGCGTCGGAACAGCCGCACCTTCGGCCGCGTCGTGCACGTATCGACAGTTTTCTCGAAAGCACGCGCCCTACGAACGATTCCAAAAAGGAGTAATATGAGAAAGTCAGTCTGGGACCGCTTTTTCGCCTCGGACACTGTATGTTCTTGCCACGAAAACACGAGTCACGACTCAAGAACGTACCTTCAAAAAGTCCCTACACACTTCCCGGTCCGCGACCGGGGAACACACCGCCCCACCGCCGCCGCGCATCGCTTTCGTCGCGTCCGGCGTCGCGCCGTCCATCGCGAGAGATGATTCAAAAGTCTTTCCACCGGATTTTCACCCGTTCGCGCGCTTTCACGCGTCGCCCGCGTCGCCCGCGTCGACAATTACCACGATTCTCGTCCCTCGTCCTCCACGTCGTCGCGCCCGGAGACGTTCCCGACCACGATTCACGACCGCGTTCGTTCGTTCGTTCGCGCGTTCGACGCGTGAAACCGCGCGGACGAATCCACGGCTCGCGCGTGCGTTCGCCTCCCCGCTCGACGGTCCGTCCTCGAGCGCGCGCGCGCGTATGCCACCCGCCCCGCCCCGGGACCCGCGCACCGTTTCCGTCCAACCCTGCCCCGCGCCCGGTCGCCGGCGCGCGAAGATCGCTTTTTCCCGAGATTTCGCGACGCTTTTTCGCGCTTTATCGTACTTTATCGCGCGAGCACGCGATCAGGGTGGAGATTTTTTATGTCCGGGTTTCATCACGGGCCCACTGGCTCACTGTTTGCGCGTAGGCGGTGCGGTGCACGCGGGTGGCGGCGCCGCGTCCGCGCGGCGACCCTTCGGTCCAGTGGTCGGGGCGGCGCACTCGCGGGTCGAAGGCGTCGCTCGAGCTGTGGGGGAACGGACGCGACGGGACGGGACGGACGCGCGACGACGGGACGCGGGAGGGTGGGGACGCGCGGGCGACGACGCGTCTGGGGATGGACGTACAGAATGATTGCACGATGGTGCGCGGTGCGTCGTGCGCGCGCGCGCGGCTATGCGTCGGTGGGGGGCGACGACGGCGCGGCGACGTCGACGGCGCGGCGAAGGTGGGCGAAGGCGCGCGCGGCGCGACAGGTGGAGTCGGTGAGGAGGACGGTGTCGGAGGTTTCGTCGGCGAGGGCGAGGGCGTCTTTTCTCGCCGCTCGTGCGCGTTTGGCGGCGATTCGAACGCTTTTGCGGAGAGCTTCGTCCGTGGCGGCGTCGTGGACCGCGCGCGCGCGGTCCAACGCAGCCGTCCAGGACGCGTCGAGGACGTCGTCGTCGAGACGGAAGCGCGACGCGCGGTCCGGCTGGATGATGATGGGCGATGCCGATTGGTGAACGCCCGGCGCTCGAGCGAGCGCGACTCTCGGTGCGCTCACGCGTCCGTGGATGACGCCGAAGACGAAGGACGCGAAGACGACGAGCGCGCGTCTTCCGAACACGCGCGTCTTGCTCGGATTGCCCGATTCTCGCGCATCAACCGCATCTACCACCGGCGTCTCGATACCAACATCTGCCGCATCGCACGCCGCGCGCGCGACTCGCTCGTGCGCCGCCTTTGCTTCTCGAACGACGTCTCGCAATATTCGTAAGACTTCTTCCTCGACGTCGACGTCCTCGGACGAGTTCGCCTTTCCCTTCGAAACGCTCCCGCTGCCTCTGCGACTACCGTCCACCGTCGCGTCTCGACCGTCCCTCTCTGCGCGCTCACCGCTCACCCTACGTCGACGCGCATCGGGCGTCGTCAACGCGACGCGTACTCTCTCCCTCTGTGTTCGAATCGTCGGCGTCTCGCATCCCTCCGTCGTCCCCATCTTCGTCGGCTTCACCGCGCTCGCTCCCCCGACGTCGCATCTACTCGACGTCGACGCGCGCGTTGTTCCGTCTCGTTCTAGCCATTCGCCCTCGCGCGCGTCGTCCCACGCGCTCGCGCGTCGTCGCCGTCGCCGCTCGCCGCCGCTCGCCATGGCACTGTCCCCCGGCGTCACCCTCGTCGACGCGTTCCATCCACCGCTCGCGCCCGGCGTGCGAAGCACATCCACGCGTGTTTTCGCCCCACTCGGTCGCATCGTCGGCGTCACCGCGTCCGTCGCGCGCGTCGTCGCCCATCTTTCAAACGGCTCGTCGTCAACGGTCGTCGGCCCCGCGCGAAGCCGCGCGCGAAGGCTGGACATCGCGCCCTCTCGTCGACGATGACGACGACGACGTCAACGTCGACGCGCGCGCCGTCGTCGTCTCGCGCGCAATCTCGAGCGACGGTTCGCCGGAGAATGACGCCGCCGGAGAATGACGGTTCGCCAGAAGGATGCGCTCGTCCGGTCCACCCGACGTCGCCGCCGCCGCCGCCGCCGCGCGATCGCCGCACCGTACGGTCGATGTCGCGCGCGTTCGCGCGCTCGATCGTCCGACGCGCGTGGCGATCGCGTCGCACACCGAGGCGCGAACGCTCGCGGACGTCGTGCGCGCGCTCGTCGAGGATGTCGCCGACGGCGACGCGACGCGCGCGGAGATTGAGGTGACGATCGCGCGCGGGACGGACGCGGGAGAGACGGGCGCGGACGTCGTCGCGCGAGACGACGGGCGAGGACGGTCGCGAGAGGAACTGCGCGCGCTGCGCGACTGTCTCGGAGATGAACATGAATCGACATTCGTCTCGGAGACTGAGACGACGCCGCCGCCGACGACGCGTCGCGCGTGGCGAGCGATTTTCGGCGTGTGTCGAGGCGTGGAGATCGTCAGTAGAACTCGAGGGAGCGCGGAAACGACGTGTTTGACGTCGAAAGACGGCGAGGCGACGCTCGGGACGTGCGTGGAGGCGTGGAACGAGCGTTGGACGACGACGACGACGTGTCGATCGGCACTCTTTCGAAATAGAGTGGCGCGCGTGGACATGGTGGAGAGGTACGCGATGACGCGGGCGGAGCTTCGTTCGATCGTGTTTCACGCGTGCGTGTTGCGGCCGTGGTTGAAGATACGATTGGTGATGGACGGTGCGGTGGTCGAGCGCGTCGAGGAGGAGAGACGAAGCGTCTTGGACGGTTTGCGAACGGCGTTCGGCGAGGAGGCGGATCGGTTGTTAGCCTTGGATCACGAGAGCGCGGACGGAGAGTGGCGAATCCGCGGGTACGTAAATCCACCCGATCGTCGATTCGGTTCGTCGGAGATGCAGTTCGTGTACGTGAACGGAAGACACGTGCGAGGGAAATCGAACGGCTTATACCACGCAGTCATGCGCCAAGAAGAACGCGCCTTTTTGGGTGAAGGCGCGCGCAATCTCGGAAAAGGCTTCCCGGCGTTTCTCATCTCCATCGAGTGTCGAGAAGACGCGTTCGAGATCGTGCACGACCCATCGAAGACCTTGATCGAGTTTCAGGATTGGAGCCTCCTTGTTCGTCACCTCGAGGAAGCCATCGTGCGAGCTTGGCCGGTGCGCGAGGATCCAACGACGGAAGGTTCGGATCGCAACGTCTTGAAACGTGCACACGGCGATGCATGCGCGTGCTGTCCGCCCAAAGGTCCGTTTAGGCAGTCTGCTCTTCTCAAACCACTTCCCACCGCCGACGCGGCGCCGGTATCGGCGGAGACGTCGCCGAATCCTGTCTTCGATGCCGAAGTCCCGATCATGGAAGCCTCTCGCCGAGCGTACCTCCGTCCTCCCGCACACCTTGAACGACACGTTTTGTTTTCAGTGAGCGTTCTGGGTCAAGTCGGTTTGAAGTTCATCGTGTGCGTCATACGCGTCGGAGAAGAAGGCGCCGTCGTCGCGGCGATTGATCAACACGCCGCCGACGAAAGAATATCTCTCGAAGAGCTGTGGGCGACCGTGCTCAGTCCGAACACCCACGTTCCAACGGAAGAGACGCAGTCGGCTCTGTGGGCCACGCCGTTATCCGTGCATGAGTTTGAGGTTCTTGAGACGAACGCGCAGCTAGTCCGCCGATGGGGTTGGGATTGGAGAACGAGCGCCAACGATTCTGCCGAGGCAGAGACCGTCGTCTATCTTACGCGAGTCCCTACGATTCGTGGCACTTCACTGGGCGGCGACGCACTTCGGCAATTTCTTTTCCAACTTCAGTCGACGACGGCGTCGACGTCGCAAGCGCCGCGGTGTCTCTATCGATTGTTGGCGAGTAAGGCGTGCCGCGGCGCCATAATGTTCGGCGATTATTTGAGCACAAAAGAGTGTGAGACGATTATCAACGCGCTCAGACTGACCCAACTACCATTCTCCTGCGCTCACGGCCGACCAACGTGCGCGCCGCTGGTCCGCGTTCCGCCGAAGCAACATCGTCACCGAGCGGACATTCCAAACATTCGTGCTTGGATACGAGCGAAGCGTGCAAAAACCCAATGAAGACGATGAAAACCATTTAGTTCTCGACGACACGGCCATGTAGTAGACATTGAGATTCTTTCGATCACGATTATGCAAACGCGAAGAAAAGCACACGCGCTGGTTACCCTCCCCTCACAACGTTCACGCCGCCGTAAGTGCCCGGAGCCGCGCACGATGGGAGGCGAGACCGAAAAATCGTTGATGCGACTCAAAATCGCGGACCTGCGCGCGCGATGCGCCGAGAAGGGTCTCGATGAGAGCGGTACGAAGGCGGATCTCGTAGGAAGGCTGCTGAAGCAGTCTTCGGACGGCGAAGAAGATGCGCCGTCTGCCGCCGCTGAAGAGAAAGAAAGCGCGCCGGAAGCGTCGACGAAGGACGATGGCGGTGATGATCGAGCAGCTGATGCGAGCGAGGCGTACGTCACCGGTGATTACGACGAGCTACTCGTGCATTTGCAGGAAAATCCGTCCGATGCGGCTGGTTGGGAAAAGTGCGCGAAACTCGCGAGGGAAACGGCGATTCCAGGATCGAGGCAGCTCTTCGACGCCATCACCGATCAATTTCCTCGATCATCGTTGGCGTGGTGCTGGTACGTCGACGCGGAGCTCGAGAGGAACGAGAGCGGGACTCCGGACGACGAAGCGATCCGCGCCATCTTTGGTAGGTGCTTGATACCGTGCCCGAGCGCGTTGCTGTGGCGAAAATACGCATCGTACATGGCTAGCACGAACGACTTGACGACACAAGAGGGGGTGAATACGCTGAAATCGGTCTATGAGTACTCTGTGGACGTCGTCGGCGAGGACGCGGACGCCGGCGACTTGTGGCTCGATTACTGCCAATTTTTGCGTAGTACGGAGGCGAGCTTGATCGTCACGGACGTCGCCGTCGAGCAAGCGCCGAGTGCGAGAGACATGGTTGTTCGTCGCACGTATCAAAAGGCTATTTCAGTGCCGATGCACAAGTTAGATGTTGTTTACAAGGAGTACGAGGCGTTCGAGCAAGAGAAGAACAAGACGCTGGCGCGAGCGTTGTTACAGGAATTGGCTCCCAAGTTGTTGCTGACGCGAACTGCGCTCGGTAAGAGAAAGAAAGTGCTCGATGGTGTCGTCATCGGGGCTGTCTGCGTTGATCCGGTTCTTCGCGGCTCCACCCGCAACGTCGCGCCTGGTAGTCTACTCGCAGGTTCGCCAGAGACGTGCGCCATGAAATGGGCAGAAATCATCGAGTTTGAAAAATCAAATGTTCAAAAACTCGAAGATTCCATCCCTGACCAACCAACGTCGCAGCTTCACGCCCGCGTCAAGCACGCGTACGAGTTGGCGGGTCTATCCCTCGGCGAAACTCCGCAGTTCTGGCTCGAATATGCCCATTGGCACGAGAGCGAAGGACGCTTGGACGAGGCGGCAGACGTTTTGCAGCGTGCTCGTGACGCTCTTCCGTACTGCTCCATTCTCACCTTTGCGAATGCCGACCTAGAAGAAGCCCGGGGTGACGCAGAGGCGTGCAAGAAGATTTACGAAGTGGTTTTGGACGAATACGAATCGAGTGCGGCGGCGGCTGTGGAGCGCGGTGAAGAGGTCACGATGCCCTCTGACGTGTGTTTAATGTACTGCGAATACATTCGAGCGTGTCGGCGAGTGGAAGATCAGAGTTCGAGCAGAAAGTCATTCATGCGCGCTCGGAAGGCGCCAGGTGCTCGTTGGGAAATCTACGCGACGGCGGCCATGGTCGAATGGAGGTACGACAAGAGCGATAAACCCGCAAGGAACATCTTTGAACTGGGCTTGAAGAACTTCCTCTCTTCGACGGAGTACGTTGAAAGTTACGCCGAGTTTTTGATCGGCATCAACGACGTCGCCAACGCCAGAGTGCTCTTCGAGCGCGCGCTGAGCGAGACACCCTCCAAGAAAATTTGGGACATGTTCGTCGACTTTGAACGCTCTCACGGAACGATGGACACTATCATCGACGCCGAAAGCAGGCGTAACGCCGCGTGCGGAGCGACGACGGTGGCGACCAACTTACTCAACGCCCTGCTCGGCCGTCACACCGCCGTCGATCTTCGACCAGCGAGCGAGGAATACTGCGACTATTTCTGCTCCATCGGCGCCGAGGTCCCACTCCGTCGAGCTGAGGCATCGACCATTTCATTCGCCTCGCTTCGTAACGACCGTTTGGCGCGCGAGGCCGCGATCGCCGCCGTTCCACCACCCTCCGCGCCGTCGGGAGCTCCAAAGCGGGCACCCAAGGCGCCCTCGGCGCCCCCGGTGGAAAAGAGAAAACTTCCCGGCGCGTTGGGTAAATTCTTCAACAGCCTTCCCGGACCCGTAGCGTTCGCCAAATTTCCTCCGCCTCGCGTAGACGCGGTCCTGGACGCGCTCAAAAAGACCGATCTCAGCGAGGAAGCGATCGAGGGATACCTCTCCGAGATGGGGTATCAGGGTGGCGAGAAGCGCAAGGCGATCGAACTCATCGAGGACCCGGCGTTGCGCGCGTCTCGCGCCTCAGCGTCGGCGAAACCACCAGCCAAGGACGTCTTCCGAAGCCGACAGAGCAAAATGCAGCGCGCGCAGGCTGAGTATCAGTAAATTAATGTAGAATGTAGCGAAAAAAGGTACGCGCATGTCGTCTAAATCGTTTCGTCGTCGTTACATGTTCATCCGGCGCGCGCCTCGTCCCGATTCTGATCGATTGCGTCTCATCGACCGCCCACTTGTTCCATCATCGCGTCGACGCAATCACCATCCTCCATGTCAAAATCTTCCGGCGTTTGATCCGCGCGAATGCGCTCACCGTCGACTAGAAACCGCACCGCGTTTTGCTGCAGAGATTTTCGCTGGCAATACGCCTCGAACACCTTGGCAAACTTGGTCGTCGGTCGAACCTTGAAGTGCACCTCCGTGCCGTCCTGCGCGTCGAGACGGTCGAAACACAGATCATCATCGTCGTCAGTCCGAGTTCCGACGCGCACGCTCTCTCTCGCGTGCACCGTCGTCGTCATCGTCATCAAAGATCGTCACTTTCAAAATCAAAAATAATCTCGCGTCTCGTCGCGCGTCGTCGATCCTCGCACCATGTCCCGAACTTTGATGTTGATGTGTTCCTCCTTTACCTCTTGTTTCACCTCTTCGCTCATCTCGTCGCGCTCGCGTCGTCCGTCGTCGTCGTCGTCGTCTGTCGTCGCCTGTCGTCGATCTCACGAAAAAAACTCGACTCGACTCCGCACTCGACCGCGCGCGCGTCCGACGACGCGACTCCCCGTCCGCGCGTCGAGCGAACGCACGAGACGCACGACACGCGCGCGCTCGTCGTCATCCTCCGTCCGTCCGTCCCATTCGCGCGTCGTCCGTCATCGCGCGAGGACGACATGAGCGGCATCAAGGTTAAGACGGCGCGGGACATCGCGCTCAAAGCTGCGGAAATCTTCGGCCACCACGTCGGGAACGGACTCCCGAGCGGACGAAAAGTGCTTCGAAAACCCATGATCGGTGACGCGCTCGTGGCGTATTACCCGAAATCGCTCGCGAGGAGCGATCCGTTGTTCACGGCGCCGGATGAGACGAGACGCAAGGTGAAACTCGAGCGACTTCGAAGGCGAGGGAAAGGACCGCCGAAGAAGGGTGAGGGGAAACGGGCGAGTAAGTGAGCGAGAGACGATACGTAGGAGTGCGCGCGACGAGCGCGTTCGTTGTATATTTTTTTATTTTTAGAAGGAAAAGGAAAAGGCGTCGTTCCGTTTCGTCTAATTCGCTTCGCGCGCAGCCGTCGGGTCCGCACACCTCGACGACGTTCGATGTCCTCCACCGCTGAGGTGCGCCCGTTCCCGCGTCTCGTCGCCCGCGTCGTGATGTTTCATTCTCGCGTTCGTTCGCGCGCGTTCGACGGTCGTTTTCATCGCGAGCGCTGACTCGTGCGCTCGTTCCCGCGCGTAGGAATTCGCCGCCTTGGTGCGCGTCGTCAAGGATGCCCAGCGACGCTTCTCGTCGCACCCGGATGCGAATCCGCGGTGCGATTTCAAAGGGTGGTTGAAGAAGAATCGTAAGCGTCCGGAGAGCGGGTGGGGGGATCCGAGTCGACACGCGTCGTCGACGTTGCAGGAATTCGTGCGCGAGCTCGGGGAGGAGGCGACGACGCGGGTTCGTCGACTGGCGGAGCACGACAAGTGGCGGAAGAAACGCGACGATTGGGACGCGTGGGGGGACGAGGAAGAGATTGTCGGGAAGAGTGATCGAGGTTGGGAGATGGTGCGACGAACGCGTCGACACGCGTCGTTTGTGGAGTCGTATTATCAGTTGCCGTCGCACGAGCCGACGTGGCGAAGGACAAAGTACAGGCCGACGCGGTGGTGCGTGGAAAAAGGGATGAAACCGAGGTTTTTGGGCGTGGATTGCGAGATGTGCGAGACGGCGACGGACACGAGAGCGCTCGTGGGGGTGTCCGTGGTGGATGAGACGGGTGAGGTGCTGTTGAAGACGTTGGTGAAACCGCCGGGGAAAATTCTCGATCTGAGGCGAGACATCACCGGATTGAAGGAGAAGGACGTCTTGGCGGCGAAGAAGACGCTGAGCGACGTGCAGGACGAGATCGTGCGTTTATGCGTGCCGGGCACCGTTCTTGTCGGTCACTCGCTCATGTATGATTTGAATTCCCTGAAGATTGATCATCAGCCCGTCGTCGACACGGCGCTCCTCTTTCGCTTCAAGGATCGCCCTCGGTCGACGCCGAGCCTGGCGTACCTATGCGAAACCTTACTCGGAAGGAAGATGCGACAGGGCGACGGTGGATTCCACGATTCCGCCGAAGACGCCAAGGCGGCGCTAGATTTAGTACTGTGGGAGATGAAACAAGAGACGCCGACGTTTGAGGTGGAGCCGCCGCCGCAAGTCGTCGACGCCAACGACTTGCGCAAACTCCTCATCCATCGCGTCCCGCAAGGCGCGACGGAGGACGCGCTCAAAGAAGTTTTCCAAAAAGAAGACCGCGCGAACATCAAGACGACGTGCGAACGCGCGCCGAAACAGACAAACAACGCCGTCAAACCCACCACGTCGTGGTTGGTGGAATTCGTCGACGCCGCGAGCGCCGACGCCGCCTTTGCGCGTCTCGACGCCCCCATCGTCCCGGACCCCATCGGCCGCGAACAAAAGTCCCGCCCGCTTCCATCCATGACGCGCGCGTCCGGCGACGTCGCCGTCGTCACCGTTCGCCGCATGTCGACACCAGACTCTTCCGTCGTCGCCGCCAAGCGCTCTGCGCCGGCGGAACCGCCGGCCAAGAAAAAACGTCAACGCAAGCCCAAAGCCATCCCGTTACCCGGTGATAAATAATACAGAGTCGCCCGCGCGACATAGCGTAGCGATTTGTAGCGCCCTAGCCGACGTCACGTCTTGTTTCCTTCGCGAGCGCGTCTTTTCCGCCCAAGAGTTGAAGAAAATAATCGACTCTTCACATTCGAGCGCGCAATGACGTCCCTCGCGCCCCCGCGCGCGCTTCACGCCCCCCCCGCGCGACGAACGCACATCCATCGTCGTCGCGTCCCGCGTGCCGACGCCACCGACGGCTCCGCTCCCTCCCGCCGCGCCGATGACGCCCCGATCGCGAGCAAGCCCGTCGCCGTCGACGCCAAGCCATCCGCGAGCAAAGCCCTCCTCGATGAGGTCCGCGCCGCGCTCGTGCCCTCGGGCGCGAACGCCGCCACCGTTCTCCGCGCGACGCAGCGGTTTCAGGAAGCCTACGAGGCTGGAGAGGACCTCGAGACGACGGTGGCCAAGGCTATGGGATTTGAGCGTTTCGATGACGTGCCGGAAACGCAGCGGATTTACGCGTCCAAAATCGCACAAAAGCTCGAGGAAAACGCCAAGACGCTGCGAGGGGAGCTGGAGACGGCGACGAAGATGTATGATTCGGGCGTGACGGCGTACGGACGCGGGATGTACGACGACGCGGTGAAATGGTTCAAGGCGGCGGCGGAGGAGACGAGCGAGACGTCGGTACTCGGCGGTCGGATTCAAATTTATTTAGCCTTGTCGTTCGACGCGTACGGACAGCGGGACAAGGCGTTGGATATTTATAAGTATTTGGAGAGCGTTCACCCGGAAAAGTCGATTCGTAAACAGGCGGAGGAGTTGCGGTTTATTCTCGAGGCGCCGAGGATGGAGATTGGCGAAAACGAGCGCGTGCAGGTGCCGCTGTTGCGCGATCCCGACGCGTTCGCGCCGTATAGTAATAAGTGGAGCACGGCGGCAAAATCGAGTGGGCCGGGGGCGCGGGCGAAGCGCGAGAAGACGTTGGAGCAAGAGTACGGGGGCGACGCGGGGGAGAGGTTCGATTACGACAAGTTGCGGCTCGGGATCCAAATTGTCGGCGGCGTCGCCATCGCCCTCGGTCTCGCCTACTATTCGACCACCGTTCGGTGATGTACGCATGTAATATACAGGCACAGCGCCATTGTACAAGCAAAATCGTTCGTTCGTTCGTTCGTTCGTTCGTCGATTGAAAATACACACATCCTAATCCTTCGCGTCTTCGATGCCGAATTCCGAGATTGAAAACTGCGCCTCAGCCTCGGGTAAGACGGGCGAACACGCAATCTTCATGATTCTGTTTTCACCACGACCCTTGCGAAGGGCCAAGCGCGTCGTGCTCGCGTGCGCCATGATGTTCCCACCGATTGGCTTGAGCGCGTTCGCGCCCGCGAACGGTCCGCCCTCGGGATTGGCGACGACTTGGTTGGAGACGATGACGGCGACGCCGAATTCGTCCGCCAAACGCGCCAACTGCCGTAAAAACTTCCCGAGGTGCATCTGCCTCGCGCTCAATTCGCCGCGTCCTTCGTATTCGGTTCGGTACAGGTTCGTCACCGAGTCGATGATCATCAGCGCGAATCGAGACTCCGCCATCATCCCGGCGGCGGCGACCAAAAGTTCGCTCTGATGCTCCGTGTTGTGCGCCTTCGCGTACGCCACGTTATCCAACACCGGTCCCGGATCCATTCCAAACCTTTCGGCGATCTGAATCAAACGTTGCGGTCTGAACGTCCCCTCGGTGTCGATGTACATGCACTTCCCCTCGCCGCCGCCGTGTTCGATGGGCAACTGACACGTCACCGCGAGCGTGTGCATCAACTGCGTCTTCCCCGTGCGAAACTCACCGTACACCTCGGTGACGCTTCCGCTCTCGATGCCACCCTGCAACAACTCATCCACTTTTTGCGATCCGGTGGTGATCATGATGACGTCTTTCCGCGCCGCCTCGATCATCGTCGCCGTGGTGAACCCCGCGGGAACCAATCCATTCGCTACGCGCGCGCGCGAACGCGAGACGCACACACAGTCAGTCAGTCGTCGTCCACGATCAATCACCCTCGCACTCTCGCATCCTCTCACACTCTCACCCTCGCACACGCCTCCTCCGCACGCCTCTCACCGTCCCTCGCGCCCTTTCAAAGGGGTGCTCACTTTCCGCCGTCGAAACCCGGCGCCCGTCCCCTCCGCGCGCGCGCGTCCGTCCGTCCCACCGCGCGTCGCCCCCCCGACGCGTCTCGCGATCGTATCGACCCTCATCACACCCCTCACGCGCGCCTCGCTCGACGACGCACCGATCTGTTTCAGTTTCTCCACCTTTTGTTCCGACAGCCCCTTGACGGTTGATAATTGCCTTCTCGACGCGCGCGCCAATCCCTCCACCGTGTGCACGCCCGCGTCGACGAGTTTCTTCACGTCCGACGCCCCGATCCCGGATTCCTTGAGAGGTGAGCGAGGCGGAGAGAGGGGTCAGTCGATCGATCGCTCGGTCGATCGATCGGTCGGTGCGAGCGGCGTCGGTCGTTCACATCGCATCGCATCGGTGACGACGGGGGATGGATGGATCCGATCGTTCGTTCGTTCGCCGACGTACCTCGAGTGCGGCGATCGGTGTCGGCCCGTGCGCGTCGTGCGCGTCGTCGTCGCGCGCGCGGTCGTTCGCGTCGTCTCGCGCGAGCGTCGCCTCCATCGTCCACGAACGTACGTCCGTGCGACGCGATGTGACGATCGAGTGGTGGGACGGCGTCGTCACCTGTCGAGATGGATTTTGAATCGTTCGCGGTGACGACGACGACGACGACGCGTGCGTGACGTCGTCGCGCGCGTGGATGCTCGCGGCGTCGCGAGGATTAGCGAGAGGATTGGTGAATAGACGATGCGCTTCGGTCGATCGCGCGCGAACGCGCTCGGTGTCGTCGAAAGTGTCGCGCGAAAACGAGAATGGGACGCGCGCGAACGCGTCGTCGTCGTCACCGAGATTCTTTGAGTTTCGAGTGATACACGAGTCCGCGCGGTCGCGGGCGCGCGTCGGGGAGATACGAACCCCGCACGGTGTCGTGCGAACGCCCGGGTACGTGGCGGTGGGGACGAACGCGGCGCTCAAGGCTGTGCACGCGTCGGTGTTGGACGCGTGCGGGATCGATTTAATGTTCGCGAATACGTACCACTTGATGGTGCAGCCGGGAGCGGAGGTCGTGGAGGCGTTGGGTGGGGTCCACGAGATGATGGGGCGACGACGACCGATGATCACGGACAGTGGGGGGTTTCAGGTGTTCTCGCTGGGGGCGCCGAACGCGGGCGGGGAGACGAGCGGCGCGGCGAAGGAGTTGAAGAGTCGAAATTTGACGAGGCATAAACGACAGAGTTTATTGCTCGGCGTGTCCGAGGAGGGGGCGACGTTCAAGTCGTACAGGGACGGGACGAAGATGACGCTGACGCCGGAGAGCAGCGTGGCGGCGCAAAAGGCGATCGGGGCGGATATCATCATACCGCTCGACGAGTTGCCGCCGTACGACGTCTCGGGCGAACAGTTGAGAGAGAGCGTCGAGCGGTCGCATCGATGGATGGAGAGGAGTCTGCGCGCGCATTTGCGAGACGTGCGTCAGCAAGCCATGTACGGCGTCGTGCACGGAGGCGTGGATAAGGAATTACGTCGAACGTCCGTGGAGTTTCTCGCCGGTTTGCCGTTCGACGGCATGGCCATCGGAGGCTCCTTGGGACGCGATTCCGCCGAGCTGGACGATTTACTTCGCTACCTCATGCCTCTCCTCCCTCGCGAGCGCCCGAACCATCTCTTGGGAATCGCCGACGTGGACAACATCGATCGCGCCGTGGCGCTCGGCGTCGATACCTTTGACAGTTGCTATCCCACGCAAGTGGCGAGACACGGCACCCTCTTCACCCGCTCGCGCGGTCGCATCAACTTCCGACGCGCCGAGTACCGAACCAGTCGCGAACCCGCGTGCGAGGAGTGCGCGTGCACGCTCTGCACCCAACACTCCCTCGGATACCTCCACCATCTCGACCGCGCGCGCGAACCGCTCGCCTGGTCGCTCGCGTCCGAGCACAACCTCTTCCACATCGGCGACAAGATGGCGCGTCTCCGCGAGCGCATCTTACGCGACGACATCTAGTCGCGCCGTATCGTCGATTGCCCTCGCGTAGCGAGACTCCCCGTCACCGCGCGCGCGCGTGTAACATAATATATACAACACCAAACCGGGCAGTAACTGTCCAGTAACTGCCGCTCGAGTTGCGAGTGCCGCACTTCGCGCCTCGTCCGCGATCGCGCCAGCCTCGCGCCATGCCCCGCGACGACGAGGACGAGGACGAGGACGAGGACGCGCGCGAGTCCGCCTTAACCGCCGCCTGTCGCTGTCGCTGGATCGTCAACGTCGCGACGTGGACGCCCGCCGATGCCGAGTTTGAATGCATCCTCGCCCTCTTGCCCACCCACGAACGCGACGCCGTCCGTCGGTTTCGTCGATTCGACGATCGCAAGCGCGCCGTCGTGTCGAGACTCATGCAACGCGCGTGCATCATGCGCGCGTGCGAGACGTCGAGCGAGGCGCGGTGGCGACGGGTACGGTTCGACGCGCTCGACGTGCGCAGAACCAAGGGGTCCAAGCCGTTTCACGGCGGGCGACTGGCGCTGACGCACGCGCCGAATTTTAACTATAACGTCTCGCACGAGGGTGATTACGTGGTGTTGGCGAGTGAGACGCACGCGGTGGTGGGGGTGGACGTGGCGGCGCCGGGACAGGTGAGAGCGGTGACGAGCGGGGCGGGGACGGCGCGCGACGTCGGGACGCTGTTGGAGACGTTCAAGTCGGTGTTGACGGATCGAGAGCGGGCGGTGATCGAGGAGAAAACGCGACGGGACGGGGAGAGAGCGGGAGAGGAGTTGTTTCGGAAGCATTGGAGTCTGAAGGAGGCGCACGTGAAGGCGATCGGGGTGGGGTTGGGGATGGATTTGAGACGGTGCGAGTTTCGGATTGAAGACGTCGACGCCGAGACGTCGACGGCGCGCGTCGTCGTGGACGACGTCGTGCGAGACGATTGGGCGTTCAGCACGCAGGCGTTTCCTCCGGGTGGGAAGGATGGACCGAGCGCGAACGCGCACTGGATCAGCGTGTCGAGAGGACCGATCTCGGACATCGTGGACGCCAACGGAGAGTTTTTGGACGTCGTCTTCGCCGAGCGGCGCTTCACCGAAGACGCGTGGAGAGACATCCTCTCCGCGCCTGCTCCGCCGTTCGAGCTGTTGACGGTGGGTGATTTGATTCCGAAGGAGCACCGCGACGAGTTCGAGGTGAACGGAGGCGAGTTGTTCTAGAAATCTAGCTACTATTTATAATGCGCGTACGGCGAAAATCTAGTCGCTCAACGGCAACAGCCGCGCTTTTTCCTCCGCCGCCGTGTCGACGCCCGAGTAGAGTTGAAACGGATTCATCCCGGCTTCGCGCATCAGCACGAACAGAGACCCAGACACGATGATGATGGCCGCGCTCGCGGCGGCGAGACCTCCGAATGAAATCTCCGGTTCGTCGTACAAAGCCTCGGCCCACGGAAACTTTGGACAATCCTCGGGAAGCGCGCCTCGCCTCGCGTTACAGATGCGTCTCCGCACCGTCGCTTGCAGATTGCACTTTTTGCGACAGACGACTTTACCATCGATGGTGATCCACGGTATCCATTTGTGACGCGGGTTCATCCGTCCGAGTTCGGCGGCGTTCTTCTTCAACAATTCGTAACCCGCGCCGTTGAAGGCGCACACCTTTTGTGTCTCGCACGTCTTGTATTTCGTATTCTTTTTGATGACCGAAGCCGCGTCTTCGTCTCGTTCGACGTCTACACGCGACGTGTGACTGCTCACCGCGTCGATAACGACTCGACAACAGCGATCTTCGACTTTGTTGAGCGTCTCTTCGTGACGACCGTACTTGAACGCGTCTTGCGCTTCGAGCTTCAAGAGCTGCATCCCGTAACATGACGTGAACGCTTGCATGCCTCCTTGCAATTTGCCGACGTTATTCGCCGCACAGGCTGCGATGGCGTTCGTCGTGCAGCTCAAGTGTCGACCGTGGCCGCTGTACATGCAGTTGACCGACGTGTTGTGGAACTGGCCAACGTTGACGAAGGGGACGATGTTCCAATCCAACGGTCCGAGTTGCATCGACGAAAGCTTTTGATACGCTCCGAGTACGAGCTCCAAAGAGTACGGGTCCGCGAAATCGACGTACATGCGAACATCCATCTTGCTCATGAGCAAAGATTCCTCAGCCTTGATCGCCTGTCTCGAAATTTTCGCGATGCTTTGTCTCGCTCTTCTCGTCGCGTTGTGAAAGCTCTCCATGGCGATGGCCGTCCACGAGTCCACTTGATCTGAGAACATGTCGTCCACGTCGTGTATGGTGGCGTTTCTCAGCAAATCTTCGCCCTTTGTTATTCCCAACTCTTCGACGTCGTTCTCTTTCACCTCTGGCTCCTCTTCACCCGCAGCACCAAGTCTCGCCTTTTTGCGCAACGCTTTGATGGGCATGTCCGTGATTTCAAAATCGTACTCCTTTTGCTTTTTGCGCGTCTCCTCCACGGCTTCTCTCGCGCGCTGAATCTTCGCGACATCAACGTCCCAGTACACGTCCGGTTGCTTCGGTTTAAACCACGGCGCCGCGGGTGCGAGCCGTTCCTTCGCCGCTTGGGTCGAGATTTTCGGCTTGGGCGGCGCCGACGCCTGGCGTTTACGTCTCAACGAGAAAAACCTCGCCACCGCGTCCTCGTCGCGCTCTCGCGAAGAAGACGGACCTACTCGTCGTGCGACGGATCCCGGCACACCGCGCCGATGCGACGCGATCGAGTCCATCAATCCCCCCGAACCTTCCCACACGTCGTCGACTTGGTCCTCCCTCGCCTGGCCCAACGCCGCGCGCTCCCCCGCGTACGTCGCCCCGCCCGAACGCATCGCCGCGTTCGCCGACACGATAGCCGTTCGTACAACCTCTAAATCCATCTTCGCTCGCGTCAACTCGTCCTCCGTCTTTGCGTCGTCCACCGACGAGACGTATCTTCGCTCGAGCGATTCCAACACCTCCAACGCGCGTCCCGCTCGATCCGGCCCTCGCAATCGCTGTCCCACCGGCGTCGTCGACGCGTGCTGCGTCTCCGCCGCGCTCAATCGCATCTTCTCGTCGCGCTCCGACCGGCGCTCGAACGGCACCGCGAGCGCGGCGTCCGTCGCGTGAAAGTCGCTCGCCAACACCATCGGCGAGGACGTCGCCAGCGCGATCGTCGTCCACGCGACGGCGCGCGCGAGCGCGCGAGGCGTCACCGACGTCCTCGCCGACGTCGACGCGCGCGCTCGATCGTGTCGACGCATGGCGCGCGCGTGTCTCGCACTGCGGTCGCGAGCTCCGAGGCGCCCCCTCAGACTTTGATGCGCGGCGATCACCTCGCGCGCGCGCTCACACAGGTCGCCCTCGCCCGTCGACCGTCGATCGCGTCGCCCGCGTCCGCGCTCTCGATCGCCTCTCGCGTCGGCGTTGCGCGAATCTCCCCGCCGCGACGCGTGCGCGCGAACGCCTCGGCGGTGCGCGTCGGCATGAGCGATGATGTCGCGACAAACGGCGCGGCGTCGGCGCGCGTGGTGACGTACAACGTGCTGAGCTCTCACTTGGCGGAACCGACGTACTTTACGCACTGCGATCCGGACGATTTACGCGCGGAGACGCGGCTGAAGCGCGTCATGGAGAAGCTCGACGCGGAGACGGCGCGGCGAGCGGTGATCGGTCTGCAGGAGGTGTCGATGACGTGGGCGGGTCCGTTGCACACGTATTTCGCGGAGCGTGGATACGCGTTCATCGTGTCCCTGTACGGGAAACCGTTCAATAATTACATGGGCGTGGGGTTGGCGGTGCCGACGGATGCGTACGACGTCGTCAAGAGCGACATAGCTCGACTGAGCGACACGGTGAAGTTTCCAAAGGCTCCGAATAAGGATGTCGATCTCGGACCGTTGACGCCGGTGTACAGATTACTCGTGCAAAAACCGGTCAATTTGTGGCGGAAAATCCGTGATTACAGACCGCCGAGCGATGAGTGGCAGACGGCGCGAGGAAGGTTTAACTCGATTTTGTACGCCACGCTCAAGTGCAAAAAGACGAACGTCTCGTTCGGGGTGTCCACGTACCACATGCCGTGCATGTTTCGAACGGCGGCCGATCGACGAGTGATGGTGATTCACGCCGGGATCGCCGCGCAATACGCGTTGAATCAGTCGGAGGGGTTGCCGACGGTGTTGATGGGGGATTTCAACTTGAAGCCGGGCGACGCGGGTCACACGCTCATCACGACCGGAGACTTGGACGAATCGCACGAGGGTTACCCCATCATGCCCGCGGGATACACCGGAGAGCCGTTTAACGTCAAGCCGGCGAAGAAGATGGAGAGCGCGTACGTTCGCGTGAATGGCGAGGAACCAAACTTTACGAACAACGCCCAAATCAAGGACGACGATCCGTTCATCGATACCTTGGATTACATTTTCGTCACGGACGACGTGGAGGTGACGGAAGTGCTCGACCTCCCGCATCGCGACTCCGTGAAAGGCCCGTTTCCCGCCGCGACCGAGCCCAGCGACCACATCATGCTCGCAGCGACGCTGCGCATCAAGTGAGGCGTCTGCGCGGGTTTCTCCTCCGCTTGCGCGCGATTAGTAACTTCTTAGTAGTCGAAAACGATTGTTGGCGAAACGCTTTTAATAGTCAAAGAAATTGTCGATCTCTCGATGTCTGATCGCGTCGACGATGCGTGGATGGTTGCCGCAGTTGGATAATGTGTTATCTAGAGTACTTGAATATAAAACCCTCTATCGCGTACTCATCGCGTTCCGTTCCGTCTAAATTGTTAAAGATCCCGACTACTTCAACTTCTTCTTCGGACGCAACTGGTTAGTGTGTCCGCAAGACTTCTTACGGCAGTTGGTCGCACGCGGCGGGAGGCGAGCATAGCACCTGGGGAGAACAAAAAGAAACGGTACACGTCAGTCCCACGAACCGTGGCGAGGGATGTCTCACACGCGAATGACCGGCATTGAGTAGAAAGCCTCAAAGTCGGCAAAGTGAATGGAGTGATGTAAATCTTGGGCAGCTCGCATCGACGCGCACACATCGCTGGACGAATCCAGCGCGAACGCCACAAGTGAGTTCGCCGCCCTTCGGGTCGCGATCGCTTCAGGGTGAAACTACTTACTTGCGGCACACAGCACGGTCACAGTTCGTCTTCTTCGCCAACACAACAAGAGACGGCTCAATGATACCACCACGCAAGCGCAACACCAAGTGGAGCGTAGACTCCTTTTGGATGTTGTAATCCGCCAACGTGCGGCCGTCCTCGAGCTGCTTCCCCGCGAAGATCAAACGTTGCTGATCCGGCGGGATTCCCTCCTTGTCTTGGATCTTCGCCTTCACATTGTCGATGGTGTCCGAAGACTCCACCTCCAAGGTGATGGTCTTACCCGTGACTATGCGGTAAAAAACAAGTCGCGAGGTCAGTCAGCGGTCTCGCGCATCATCTCAACCTCCGCCTCGGGTCTCAAGCCCTCTTCCTCATCCATCCACGATATCGTCGACGTTCCGAGCGCACGCGCGAACGAACGGCGCGTAAAACGTTCCCCAAAAACATTTTCACGCCTCTTCGTTCGCCACGCGCGCCCTCGAACGCCATCCTCGCACGTCTTCCGCCGCGTTCCCATCGCACGCGTTAGGGCTTCGCGGGAAGATCGTTCCACCGCATCTTCGCCCACCCCGTCGCCCGCGACGCGTCGCGTCGCGTCGCGTCGCGTCGAGACGTTCAAAAACATCGCGTTGCGTTCGTTCGAGCGTTCGCATCGCGTCGCACACGTACGCGTCTTGACGAAGATTTGCATTCTGACCCGGCACTCAATGGCGGCCTCGGACCGATGTGCGGGCGGGGAAGTTCGACGCGGGCTCGATCGGGATGAGGGGGTCTCGACGAGTTATGACTCAAGGTATCGGGAATGTGGACTCTTCGAGCGGGAAACGGAGAAAGCGGACGACGGACGGGGAGATGAGACGGGAACTCGAGCGATACATGCGTTACATGCGTTCGAGAGGTTCAATCATGAGCAGACGCAAACCGTTGTCGATGACTTGCTTGAAGCACTTGCACGCGTGGATGCGCGCGTGCATGGCCGCGGTTTCGTTCCAGCCGGCGTCGAGTTGGCTTTGCACCGGCATCATGCGAACGCCGGCGGGGCCATACCAGCCGGAAGCGGCGCGAACAAACATGTTGAGGAAGTCGCAGACTCTATGCATGCCGTAGGAGGGCAAAGCCGGGGGTTTGGGCAACGTCGGCATGGCGGCGTCGGTGATCATGCTGGCGAACGGGAGGACGAAATCGAGGAGCAAAGCCCACTCGCGATCATCGTCGAGCTTAGTGAAGTCCACGGAATCGATCGAGCACAACTTTTCCAACATACCAGACTCGGTGCGGTCGTTAAACTTACGGATCACGGAGTTGAGTCGGGTGGAGTTGTACAAGATGAACGGCGCCGAGGCATCCTCAAAGTCGGTAATCTTGGCGATGTCAAAGTTGATTTGCGTCATGCAACTCACGGACAAGAGCGCGTATTTCATCGCCGCCGTCGATACTTCGTGGGTCACGGTATCGAACATCTCGGCGGAGATGTCTTCACCCTTCTCCTTGTACTTCTTGTCCATCTTTTCGCGAATCACCTCCTTGAGGTCTTCGTACAAGTCATCCGCGAGTAAGTAACGGCCTCGACGACCGCTCATCTTACCCGTCGTCAACTTGACGAGATCATAAGACAAGTGGTACTGTCGACCCTCCATCTCGGGGTTCATCATGGCCATGGCCAAGGCTACTTTTTGCTGCGCCAAATCTTGCTCGCTGCAAATAATGTTGAGAATCAAATCGCTCATCGACGCCTTCTTGAACGAGTACACGATGTCACGGTAGGTGTAAAGCGTGGAACCGTCCGGACGAAGGACATAAAGTGGCGGGTACTCCTTTTGGTACCCACCCTTACCAATCTTGAAGCCCATATCCGTGATGAATCCCGCCATGTCGAGGTACGCTCCTTGCGGAACGCCCTTGTCGTTGCATTGCGTTTGCGGAATGTAGTAGTCGCTATTTTGCATAATCTCCAAGACCTTGGCGTTGGAACCTTCCCAACCGAGCTCAGATTCAAAGTCGAATCGGTCGTGCTGCACACCGTACGTGGAGAGCGTCTCTTGCACGCCCGTGAGACAGTCGCACACCATTTTACGGAAAATTTCAATCGCCCACGGTTCCTGTCTCTCGTACGCCAAGTTGAGCTTACCCGCGTCCACCTTGATGTCATCGACGTCACGAATATCATCAATCATGACGGTCATCATGTCCGCAAATCGGCCTCGGAGATCTTGATAAATGTCAAAATATTCGGCGACGCCCTTTTCCTTCTTCTCGTCGCCCGCCACAGCCTCGAGCGACTTCTTCATGAGCGCATCGACGGCGTCTTTACCCGTCTTGCACGCATCCTGCGTCGAGAAAAAAAGTAGTACATCATCGGTCAGTTTCTTTGTCACTCGTCCACGCCATGGCTCTCGCTATCGTTCGATATCCGGCGGCTCATATTGTCAGAGGTGATTTTTGTTTCTCCATGGTCCAAGTAAGAAAGAGAGTTAAAAATAAACACATTAATCACAGCCGTCGGTCGCCTCTCGCGGCGCGCGTAGTCACATCGAACGAACGACATTAATCATTATCTCACGCGCGTACCTCGAGATCTCCGGGCTTCACGCCCACTTGCTGCAATTCTTGGCACGTGTTCATCACCGCGTACATGGCGCCGATCCAGTGGTCAATCTTCATCGACGGCGTCATCTTATCGTGCACTCTCGAGTACGCCAACGCGGTCAAACCAATCTGCGCGCCCAAATCATTCACGTAGAATGCCTCCTTAACGTCGTGTCCACACGCCTTCATCATTCTCGACAAGTGCGCCCCGATCATGACGTTTCTCAAGTTGCCGATGTGCAACGGCGCGTTCGGGTTCGAGCTCGTGTGCTCGATCACCACCCTCTTCCCCTTAGCCGCGTTCGTGTGACCGAACTTCATCCCTTGACGCGCCACCGCCTTCATCGTCGCCTCGAACACCATCGGTCGGTTCAACGAAAAGTTTACGTACACCCCCGTCGCCTCGCACGCCACGATCACCCCAGGCGTCTCTCTCGCGTCCAACGATCGTTGAAACTCCGCCGCCACCTCCTCCGCCACCTGCTTCGGATTCAACTTACGCTTGGACGCGAACTGCGCCCACTGCGTGCACGCGTCGGCGTTCTTCGTGCGCACGCATCGCGGAAACGCCCTCGCATCCGTCTCCTGCGGGTACTTTTGCCCCACGAACGCCCCGAGCTCGCGATCGCACGCGTCCAGGAGCGCGCGCAGCGGGTCCTCACCGTCGACGATCTCGAACGCCACCGCCATGTCTCACGCACGTCGACGTCACGAGTCGCGAGACGGGTTCTCGCGCGCCCTCGCGGTCGTCGCGCGCCGTCGTCGTCGTCGTCGAGTCGATCGGGACGTCGGCGCGCGCGCGACGGCGCGTCGCGACGATCGTTACGTTAAGGAAACGCGGCGTGTCATACGTCCTCTGATGACGTATTGTGATGAATAATACACCGTGTGCGTGCTCCTCTTACATACCCCACGCACGCGCGCGCGCGGTCGACGTCGTGTTCGTCGACGCGACGACCTAAAGATCTTTCAATTTCGGTTGATGGTCACTCGCGCGCCACAGTACGTACAGTACGTACGTACGTAATACACACATTCATCGCTCGGTCGAGTCCGTCCCCGATCGAGCGTCGACCGACGAGATCGATCGCGATCGGATCGCGCGGGAACACGGAGTGACGTGGGGTTTCAGTGACCGTTCATGACTCGAGTCAATCAAAATCCTCCACCGATGAAAGGCACCGTGCGTGTGGATGTCTTTTTCGCGGTCACCGTCGCGTGTTGACGTGGAGTCCCACCTCCCGTGAGTCACGACCCTACACGTCACACGTCCCCGATCGCGTCCTGAGGCGCGCGCGCGTCGTCGTGAAAAGCGCACGTCGAAAAAGCGCACGGAATGAATGACGAGGCGATGACGCGCGTCTGTCGACGACGCGTTCGAGGACGGGGACTCGCGCGCGCGTCGTGACGAGAGAGAGGACGCGCGCGTATTTATTTAGTCGTCCGTTCGTGCGCGCGCGCGCGTCGAACGCGCGGTCGCGTCGGTGTCGCGGTCGCGGGACGACACGCGTTCGCGCGACTTTGTGCGCGTCGCTCGGGGCCTCGCTCGAGCGAGCGAGACGACGGGCGACGGGCGGACGCGACCGAGGCGTACGCGCACAAACGCGTCGACGGGTGTGACGCGCGATGACGTCCGGTGTCGGCGTCGACGACGCGTCGCCGACGCGCGAGGCGTGCGTCGCCGGCACGTCCCCGACCGCGCGCGAGGTGGCGGGGGCGTACGACGCCGCGGCGACGGCGACGAAGCGGGGCGATGGAGGAGACGCGACGCGAGACGCGACGACGACGACGACGACGATTTTACCGACGACGACTTTACCGACCCATCGCGTGGGCGCGCTCGTGCGCGCGCTCGGCGCGCACGTGAGCGCGACGGAGACGGACATCTTGAACAAGTGCGAAGAGCTCGTGGACCCGAGAGGGGTTGGCTGGTTCGCGCTCGCCGAGGCGCGTGGTCGTCTCTCTCTCGCGCTCGTGCGAACGCGAACGCGAACGCGAACGGACCCGAATGAATGAATGATCGACTGACGACGCGCGCGGTGTTTCGTCTCGATAGGTGCGAGCGGTGTTGGAGATGCTTCGCGACGAGGGACGACTGGCGGCGAAGCGGGACGACGTCTTGGGCGACGGCGGCGGGGACGCGCGGGAGAGTCGACGCGCGACGCGAGCGAGCGCCAAGAAAGGGGACGAGAGGTCGGTGTTGATCGTGGATGACGTCGCGTGCGTGCGTAAATTCCACGCGGGACAGATTGGAAGGCTCGGGTACCAGAGCATCGAAGCGGGCGAGGGCGCCGAGGCGCTGCGACTGTACGGGGAGAATCACGCGGGGATTCAAGGCATCTTGATGGATTTGATGATGCCGGTGATGGATGGATACGCGACGGCGAACGAGATTCGAGCGCTGGAGGAAAAGCAAGATTGGCGGCGGATGCCCATCATCGCGGTGACCTCGCTCACTGATCAAGAGATGAAGGCGAATAGCAAGTCGACGGCGTTCGACGGACACGTCGAGAAACCGACGTCCATGTCGAAACTGGCGACTATTTTCGAATCCATGCGCATGGTTCCGGGATCGTCTCCGTTGGAGATGCGATCGATCGACGATTCGCAAGACGCGCAGACGGCGCCGCACGGTTTGAAGAGGTTACAGCGTTCGACGACGTCGAGCAGCGATACTAATTCAGACAAGAACGACTCTAAAAACGGCTCCAACGAGGGGAGCGAGGAGAAATGTCGTCGAGGTTCGAACAGCGATCGCGACGCGCGATCGAGCGGTGATTCGGGGAACAATCTGACGAGATTGGAGGGTCCGGACAACAGAGCGAAACGACCGAACGATAGAGGGACAAAGTCCGAGGGATGCGCCGCGGGAGACGGGAGCAACGACGGATCGAGCGACGCCTCTCGACAGGGATCGGCGCATGACAGCGAGGAAAAGAGCACGATGGATAAAAAGGCTGATCGAAATTCTCCGCAAAATCCTCCGCAAAAGGCGAGCGAGGCGCACGCACAGGCGCAAGCGACCACTGCGAAGAAACCATCGAAGGATGCAGAGGCGCCCGTCGGAAAAGACGTCGACGCGCCGGCGCCGGCGCCGAAGAAGACGGATCATCCCAAGACCAAGGATGAGCCAAAGGCGAAAGATACGGCGAAAAAGGCTGCATCAGATCATACGCATCACTCGTGCGCGAGATGTGGCTCCGATAAGACGCGATTCTGTTATTACAATAACGGATTGACGACGCAGCCGCGATACTTTTGCCGCTCGTGTCAGCGATACTGGACCGAGGGGGGCGCGCAGAGAAACTTGCCGACGGGATGTGGGAGACGGAAAGATCCGAAACACGCGCCTCACACGAATTTACAAGCGGGCACCGTGAAGGAAGCGAATCGCGAGTTGCGTGGCACGCCGGTGGGGTTCGCCATCGGCTCGCAAACTCAAAACGAGATGCAGCGGGCCATATTGGTGCTGATGACGCAAGCCGTCGGCTTCGACGTGGATCACGCCGCGAACAACGCCGGAATGGTCGCGTCTCGAGCCGGCGAAGAGGTGGCACACATTGTGCTCCAAGAGCTCGGTCACAGCTCCGAAGCCATCGAGATGGCGGTGTCCTTGGCCAAGACAACCGGCTGGCGAATCGGTATATCCGTCTCCGCCGTCGCCACCGCGGCGGTGAGCCAAGGGATGAATCAGCCCGAGATAGCGTCGCTCATCTCCACGCAGTTACCGTTTCTGGCGAACACTCTCGTCAGAGAGGTGACGGATTACGTCAAATCGCTCAAAGCGAGCGGGAAATCACCGAGCGGCGAATCGAACGATTCGGGTGGGTCTGGCGGCACCGCTGAAAATGGCGGAAAGAGCTCCACGAGCGCACAATCGAACGCCACGGCGACGGAGGTGAGAGCCGTGCCACCTGGAGTTTTGTCGCACTTACAAGCTCTTCAAAATCGACTCATGCAGGGTCAAAACGTCAATTTGTCGAGCTTGAACGCGCCGGCGGTGGGCAAGGCGGGAGAACGCGTCCAGTCTGACGCGAACACCAAAGGTGAAGGAGCCGGTATTTTCAGACCGACGCCGTGGAGCCGCATGCCGTCGGCGACGCAAGCACAAGTATTACAACCGGTGCAACGAAGCGCGTTTTCCGTGCCGACGGGCATGGCGGCGCCCGAGTTGTTGACTGCCCTGAGTAACACGCGAAGCGTCGCGTCGCAAACTCCGTCTCGGCAACCATCCAAATCGGGAGACGCGCTGTTCAAGGCACCGAACCCGGTCAAAATGCCTCGTGAACCGAAATCTCGAGCGTCGAAGTGATATCGGCGTGTGAATAGTATGTACGTCTAATGCTTTCTTTCACGGCATTGTTGTTATTATATTGTCTTCATATGTGTCACGCTGCGTGGTGTCTTGTCTTGATGCGATGCGAACATTCAGTCGACTCTGCGGTCTTTCAACGCGGCCGAATCATCGACGAGCGAACTTTTTCTCGGCGGTGCGTCGTGAAAATCATCCATGGATGGTTTCCCCGAATCGCGTTCCCGCGCGAGCGACCGGAAGAAATTGAAAAAGTTGGAGCGATACTGATACGCCACCGACACAAACATAATCAACGCGGCGCCCGCGATTAAACCAGCCGTGCGTTCGCTCGAAAAGTCGGGCGTGTCGTCCGTCGGTGTAATCGTGGCGTTTGTTGGAGGGTCCACGGGCGTCGTCGGCGGGGACGTCGTCGTCGTCGGTGGGGCCGCCGGCGGGGCCGCCGGCGGGGCCGCCGGCGGGGCCGCCGGCGGCGCCGAGCGAACGTGCGTGAGCAGAGACGTCACAGAAGTGAGACCCTGTGACTTTAAAGAGTCAACCAGCGCATCGTTTCGTAACGCCGCAGCGACCGTCGTCGTCGTCTCACCGCTACCGCTCGGCACTGTGACGGAATAATCGACGTCAATCGCCGGCGCTTGCGTCTGGAAGAGTTTACGCCGACGAGCGACGACGTCGGTGACTTGCGTGATCTGAACGTCTGTCTCGTCGACGCCGGGGAGCAAATCCGCCACACCGCTTCGAAACGCTCTGCGTCGTTCGGAATCGAATTCCTGGGACGTGTAACCAACGAGCGTGGACACCGCGCTGACGACGTTTTCGTTTGGTGACGGAGGTTCCGGCGATGGCTCCCGGAGCGGAGGAGTTGAAACCGATGGTGGGCTCGGTGTGACGACCACGATCGGATTCGGCGGCGGGCTCGGCGGGCTCGGCGGCGGACTCGGCGGCG
>Ga0181568_10000022_pt1 | contig 134347 bp, 132 predicted proteins | sample 101ome_20_FD_133758 | JGI IMG/M metagenome (GOLD analysis project Ga0181568, IMG submission 133758) | Coastal salt marsh microbial communities from the Groves Creek Marsh, Skidaway Island, Georgia - 101404AT metaG (megahit assembly) | ecosystem: Environmental > Aquatic > Marine > Intertidal...
ATCGTGATCACCAATTGTCGGATGAGGCCGAACAGCTGCTGCACGATAAGTCCGTCACGGGCCGGGCGGCCTGGAATCGTTTGTTTGATGAGACAGTTGCAACCTTGCGATTCGAGGTTGATGGCGAAGAACTGACCGAAGAGCAAACGCTCGCGCTCCTCTCAGACCCAATTGAGGACAAGCGCAAGGCAGCAGCCATGGCGCTTAGCGAGGTGTTTGCTAAAAATGTGCCGCTGTTCTCGCTGATCACGAACACGCTGGCCAAAGACAAGGAAATTGAAGACCGCTGGCGGAAATATGAAAGTCCGGCAGCGTCACGCCACCTCGACAACCAGATTGAACCAGAAGTCGCCGAGGCCTTGGTCACAGCCGTACGCGAATCTTATGAAGAGCTTTCTCATCGTTATTACGCGTTGAAGGCCAAATGGTTCGGCAAAGATGTGCTGCCGTTTTGGGATCGCAATGCGCCACTGCCTGAAGAAGATGATTCGAAACGCAGTTGGGCTGAAGCCGAATCGACCGTGATTGAAGCGTATCGGGCTTTCTCGCCAGACATGGCTTCTATCGGCCAGCGTTTCTTTGATGAAGGCTGGATTGATGCGGAAGTTCGTCCTGGCAAACAGGGTGGCGCCTTTTCCCATTCAACTGTGCCGTCGGTGCATCCCTATATCCTGACCAATTATCAGGGTCGGACGCGCGATGTCATGACACTGGCCCATGAGCTGGGTCATGGTGTGCACCAGGTGCTGGCGGCCCCGCAGGGTGCGCTGATGGCATCAACGCCACTGACGCTTGCTGAAACAGCCAGTGTCTTTGGCGAGATGTTGACCTTTCGGGCGCTGCTGGCGCAGGAACAAGACTCAACTCGGCGCAAGGTCATGATCGCGGGCAAGGTCGAAGACATGATCAACACGGTCGTGCGGCAGATCGCCTTCCACTGCTTTGAAGCCCGTGTGCATAACACGCGGCGGCAGGGCGAGCTGACGCCGGACCAATTGGCCGAGATCTGGATGGATGTGCAGCGCGAAAGCCTGGGCCCGGCGATTGACCTGCCAAAGGAATATGAGAACTTTTGGGTCTATATCCCGCACTTCATCCATTCACCGTTCTATGTCTACGCCTATGCCTTCGGCGATTGTCTGGTGAACTCGCTCTATGCAGTTTACGAAGAACAGCCCGACGGATTTGTGGAGAAGTATTTCGATCTGTTACGGGCTGGCGGCACCAAGCGTCATAAGGAACTTCTTGCACCCTTCGGGCTCGATGCAACTGACCCCGCCTTCTGGAAGCGGGGCCTGTCGATGATCAGTTCATTTATTGATGAACTGGAGGCGTTGGATTAGAGCAGGGTGCTTGCCTATTGAGGCGTGTTTGCCGCACCTGCTGCATTGGCCCTGCGTTGGTTGTCGATAATGGTCTGATAACCAACATTCAGGCAGTGACCTTGCAGAATCTGTTGTAGTTCCTGTGGGGAACTGGCCTGTCCACTCAGGAGCAGCTGGAAGGACGTAGACCCTGCGGCTTCCCCAAAAAGCTCAGCATCTTCAGCTTTCAGCTGTGCGATGGCCAGCACCTGGTTCGCGCTTGCCGCATTTAACATGGAGGTTGCCAGGCCCGCGGAAATGGAGGGGTCCTTCCCTGTCATCATATTGACAACATCCTGCAGGCGTAACGGCAGCATATATTCAGCCACGACATAGGCAATAGAACCGTAGAAACCACAAATGTGCTCTTCATCAGCGGCGACGGCTGGCTGTGCCGTCAGGCCAGCTGCGACGAGTGCTGCGGCAAAAAAACTTCTGGTTTTCATCTTGATTAATCCTCTCCAATTAATTGAGGCAAAGCCTCTCAGAATGATATGGGCAGGTCAAACACTTCCCCACGCCCGGGGATGCGATGGCTGGCAGAGCTGACAAGAGGCGCGAGGAATCCGCGTGGTTGCCTAGCGGGCTTGCGCTCTCTATAGTGCGGCCAAATTTCCGCTGTAAATCACCTTTGGAAGGTAAAGAAAGCAGATCATGAAGATCGCCATACTCAAAGAACGCCGGGAAAACGAGCGTCGGGTCGCGGCAACGCCAGACTCCGTCAAGAAGCTCGTCGACCTCGGTTTTGATGTTGTCGTTGAAACAGGGGCTGGTGCCGGTTCTTCTCTCTCCGATCAGGATTACACAGATGCCGGCGCCAGCATTGGCGCTGACGCTGCTGCCACTGCTGGTGATGCAGATATCGTCATGAAAGTTCAGCGCCCGCTTCTGGCTGGCGAGGGCGACATTGACGAATTGGCACTGATGAAACAGGGCGCCTACCTGCTGGCCATGCTGTCACCTTATACAACGCCCGATGCGTTGGAGGCCTATGCCAAGGCTGGCGTGAAAGCTATGGCCATGGAACTGATGCCACGTATCTCGCGCGCGCAGAGCATGGATGTGCTCAGCTCCCAGTCGAACCTGGCGGGCTACAAAGCCGTGGTTGATTCCGCCAATACATTTGGCCGTGCCATGCCGATGATGATGACAGCTGCGGGTACTGTTGCCCCGGCCCGTGTCATGGTCATGGGTGCTGGTGTTGCGGGTCTGCAGGCCATTGCAACAGCCAAACGCATGGGTGCCATTGTGAGCGCAACAGACGTTCGCCCGGTTGCCAAAGAGCAGGTCGAATCGCTCGGCGGTAAATTCGTGATGGTTGAAAGCGAAGAAACCGAAGAAGCCGAGACCGCTGGCGGTTACGCCAAGGAAATGAGCGACGAATACAAAGCCAAGCAGGCTGAACTTGTCGCCTCGACCCTAGCAACCCAGGATATCGCCATTTGTACAGCGTTGATCCCGGGTCGCCCAGCCCCGCAGCTGATCTCTAAAGAGATGGTTGAAAGCATGCGGGCTGGCTCTGTCATTTTCGATATGGCTGCTGAAACCGGCGGCAACTGCGAATTGACGGTGCCAGGTGAAACCATTGACCATAATGGCGTCACCATCATTGGCTATCTGAACGTCCCGAGCCGCTTGGCCGTGGATGCGTCCAGCCTTTACGCCCGCAACCTGGTAAACTTCCTGTCGCCGCATGTTGATGGCGAAAGCAAGGAATTTGCCTTCGATATGGAAGATGAAACCGTCACCGGCATTCTGCTGACGTCTGACGGCAACATTGTTCACCCGCAATTCGCTGGTGCAGGAGAGTAATCATGGAAATGGAAGCTGTTGCCCAGATCATGGGCCAGGGTGTTGATCCGTTTATCTTCAGGGTCTCACTGTTCGTGCTGGCCCTGTTTGTTGGCTATTACGTTGTGTGGAGCGTGACGCCTGCCCTTCATACGCCGCTGATGTCAGTATCCAACGCCATCTCTGGTGTGGTCGTCATTGGCGCGCTGATTGCAGTGGGTGTGGATTTGGCGCAGGGCGCCTCTATGGGGTCCAAAATCCTTGGAACCATCGCGCTGACGCTCGCGTCCATCAACATATTCGGTGGCTTCATGGTCACCCAGCGCATGCTCGCCATGTACAAGAAGAAGAATTAGAGCAGGACCATGGACGCAAATATCGAAGCAATTCTCTATCTGATCTCCGGTGTGCTCTTCATTCTGAGTGTCCGGGGTCTTTCCTCGCCGGAAACAGCCCGTACGGGTAACGTTCTCGGCATGATCGGTATGGGTATCGCCATCATCGTCACAATTGTTGGCCTTGGCGAATTCACTGACCCGCTGACTATTGGCATGATCGCCGGCGGTATCGCTCTTGGTGGTGGTATTGGTGCCCTGTTGGCAACGCGCGTGCCGATGACGGACATGCCACAGACCGTTGGTATGCTGAACTCATTCGGTGGTATGTCCGCCGTTCTGGTTTCTGTTGCTGCTGTGCTGTCGCCTGCCGACTTCAACATTGTTGATGTAGCTACAAATGCCATCAGCATGGGTTCAAGCATTGAAACCTCGCTGGGCGTTATTGTTGGTGCCATTACCTTCTCTGGCTCTGTCATTGCGGCAGGCAAGCTGCAGGGTGTGATCTCTGGGGCGCCGATTGTCTTTAAGGGCCAGCATCCGCTGAACGCCCTTCTGACCATTGCAGCGCTGGTCATGATCGGCATGTTCGTTGTAACGGGCGATGCCACCTGGTTCTGGGCCGTAACCGCCCTGGCCTTCCTGATGGGTATTACGCTGATTATTCCCATTGGCGGTGCTGACATGCCGGTAGTGATCGCGATTCTGAACTCTTATTCCGGTTTTGCCGGCGCCATTGTGGGCTTCACGCTCGGCAATACGGCGTTGATCATCACGGGTGCCATGGTGGGTTCTTCCGGTGCGATCCTGTCCTACATCATGTGTAAAGCTATGAACCGCTCCTTCATCAGCGTGATGCTGGGTGGCTTCGGTGGTGAAGTTGCTGAAGGCGCAGGCGGTGAAGTTGAAACCCGCCCCGTTAAGCAGGGTAATGCTGATGATGCAGCCTTCGTACTCAAGAGCGCTGGTTCACTGATCATCGTACCCGGTTACGGCATGGCTGTGGCCCAGGCGCAGCACGCCATTCGCGAGCTGACAGACGAATTGCAGGCCAAGGGTGTCTCCGTGAAGTTTGCTATTCACCCGGTAGCCGGTCGTATGCCTGGTCATATGAATGTGCTGCTGGCTGAAGCCAATGTCTCTTACGACGACGTTTATGAGCTGGAAGACATCAACTCTGAATTCTCGCAGACTGATGTTGTGCTGGTGATTGGTGCGAATGACGTGACCAACCCGGCGGCCAAGACAGACCCGACCAGCCCGATCTTCGGCATGCCGGTTCTCGACGTTGAGAATGCCGGTACGGTTCTGTTCATCAAGCGCTCGCTGGCCTCTGGTTATGCAGGTATTCACAACCCGCTCTTCTTCGAAGACAACACCATGATGTTGTTTGCTGACGCCAAGAAGATGGTGGAAGATATCGTCAAAGCGCTTTAGCGCGCTCGACAGACCACACATTAAGGGCCGCCCATCGGGCGGCCCTTTTTTTTGGGGTTGGGTTTTGACGCTGTATGCGCGGCTAGTGGGCAAAACAAAAGCCGCCTCGAAGGGCGGCTTTCTTGCGGGGGTTGTCCCCGGTGCAGGCAGTCCCTAGCGGGTGCCGTCACGCTCTGCGCGTTTGCGTTCCAGCTTACGGGCGCGGCGGATAGCCGTTGCATGTTCACGAGCACGCTTTTCAGACGGCTTTTCGTAGAACCGACGCAGCTTCATTTCCCGATAGATGCCTTCGCGCTGCATTTTCTTTTTCAGCGCCCGAAGGGCCTGGTCGACATTGTTATCGCGGACAGATACCTGCACGTTATCTCCTATTTTCCTCTCGCCGGGTGGTGTCTTGCCCACCAGATTTGGCGCATAAAAACTGTTTCGCAAACCCCCTGGGTCGCGTTGGGCGGACTTCATAGCAGACCTTTTTACCGTTGTGAAGGGCTGATGCCCCCTTTACCTGCAAGTATTTTGGGGCCATATACAGCCTATGACACAGGATCAACAGAGCGACCATCTGGCAGAAACCCGCGCGCAAATATTGGCTGCAGCCATACCCAATGTAGCGTTTGACGGCTGGAGCAAGGCAACCTTGCGTCGCGCGGCACAAGATGCCGGGATAGAGGAGGGCAAAGCGCAGCTCGCGTTCCCGACTGTCCAGGACATGGTGGTTGGCTTTGTGCACCACGTTGATTCGCTGATGTTGGCCAAGATAGCCGATTTGCCGTTGGACGACATGCGTATCCGCGACAAGATCACCGCTGCTGTTGAAGCCCGTCTTGACGTGTTGGCGCCGCTGCGGGAGGCAGAGCGTCGGGCCATAGCCTTTATGGCGCTGCCGCAACATGCAGCTGCAGGGGCCAATTGCGTTGCTGGAACGGTGGACAAGATTTGGCGGGCCATTGGTGATACGTCCACAGACTTTAACTTCTACACCAAACGGCTGACGCTGGGTGGTGTGCTGTCGTCGACCGTTCTGTTCTGGTTGGGTGATGAGTCAGAAGACTATGCCGAAACCCACGCCTTTCTTGAGCGACGGATTGACGATGTCATGAAAATTGAGAAAGCCAAGGCGCGGATGAATAGCGCCTGCAACCCGGAAGGTCGTCCGTCAATTCTCAGCGCGCTGTCTCGCTTGCGTTATGGCGTGGCGAATCGGATGCGCCCCTAAAGTCAGGCTCAATCCAGCAGCGTGGTGAAGTGGCCCATCTTGCGGCCGGGGCGCGCTTCTTCTTTGCCATAGTCATGCACAAAGGTGTTGTCGCGCGCGGCAATGTCATCGGACTGGTGAATGTCGTCGCCAATGAGGTTGGTCATAACGGCCTTGTGCTTCAGGGTCGTTGGCCCCAGCGGCAGGCCGCAGATAGCGCGGATATGGTTTTCGAACTGGCTGGTCTGGCTGGCTTCAATGCTCCAATGACCGGAATTGTGCACCCGGGGTGCTATTTCGTTGACGAGCAGGGAGCCATCTTCAGTCTCAAACAGTTCAACGGCCAGGACGCCGACATAATCCAGCCCTTCTGCGATTTTTCGGGCCATGTCCTGTGCGCGCATGGTCATCATGTCGTTGACGTCTGCAGGGACGGTTGACATGTGCAGAATGTGGTTCTGGTGGTCGTTCTCGGCGAGCGGGTAGAAGGCCATGGAGCCGTTCAGGCCCCGCGCACAAATGATCGACAGCTCACGTGTGAATGGGACAAAGGATTCCAGGATTGATGGCTGCCGCATCAGCTCTACCCAACCGGGAACCAGTTCCTTGGCGTCCCGCACAATCACTTGGCCCTTGCCGTCATAGCCGCCCCGTTGTGTCTTGAGCACGCAGGGCATGCCCATAATCACACCCTGACCGTTCAGGTCGTCCAGTTGGTTGATGGCGGCAAAAATGGTGGTCGGTACACCGTTGCGGTTCAGGAAAGACTTTTCGTCCAGCCGGTTTTGGCTGACGCGCAGTGCTTCAGGATTGGGGCGCACCAGATGATCGCGGGCCAGATAACGGGCCGCGTGAACCGGGACATTCTCGAATTCATAGGTAATGACGCCGCATTTTTCAGCCAATTCGTCCAGCGCGTCTTCGCGCTTATAGGCCGCGATGATGGTTTCATCGGCGATCTGGCCGGCAGGACTGTTTTCTTCCGGCGTCAGGATGCAGACCCTGTACCCCAGCTTGTGCGCAGCCTGGGTGAGCATGCGGCCCAGCTGGCCACCACCAATAATGCCGATTGTTGCGCCGGGTGAGACGATCATGAAACGCTAACTCCTGGGGCCAGTTCCGCTGGCACTAATCCTTGGGCTCAAGGGCAATTGATTCTGTCTGGGTCTGCCGCCAGTCCGCAAGCGACTTGGCAACATCATCGTCGAGCAGGGCCACAATCGAGGCGGCCATCAGGCCTGCATTCTTGGCGCCGGCCTTGCCGATTGCCAGCGTTCCCACGGGTATGCCGCCGGGCATCTGTACGATAGAAAGCAGACTGTCCATGCCGGACAGGGCGCGGCTTTCAACGGGCACGCCAAAAACGGGCAGGGTGGTCATGGATGCCGTCATGCCAGGCAGGTGGGCTGCGCCCCCGGCGCCAGCGATAATAGCCTTGAGGCCGCGGTCACAGGCCGTTTTGGCGTAGTCGGCCATGCGGTCTGGCGTGCGATGCGCAGAGACAATGCGTCTTTCGAACGGCACACCGAGCGCTTCGAGAATAAGCGCTGCTTCTTTCATGGTTTCCCAGTCAGACTGGCTACCCATGATGATCCCCACCTGGGGGTTGCTCTCTGTCATGTCCTGACCCTGCTGCTACATCGGCCTGTGCCGGAAAAGCGGGCCATTATACTGCCCTTTGCCACAGGTTCAAGAAAGGTCGGCACGTCGATCAAGGCCCGAGTCGCAGCTATTTTGAGCGTGTCAGTACCCTTAAACCGAAGGCTTTGTTGCAATGTGCTGAAGCCCTATCTGTTTGGAGGCAGGGTTGTTTTGGCCGTGCTGTATTCTGCGGGATCATTTTTCTGGGGTTCAGGAGATTTCATGCTTTAATGGGTAAGTTAGCAACAATTGGAGAATGCCATGAATGTCGAACCGCGCCTGCGCTCGCTTGAAGCCAAACACGAAGGCCTGGAGAAAAAGATTGAGCAGGAATGGCATCGACCTAACCCGGACCAGTCGCGTATCAGCGACCTGAAGCGCGAGAAATTGCGAATACGGGATGAAATCTCGCAGCTCTTGCATTAGCTGCACTGAGGCAAAAAAAGGCCCGTTGAATAATCAGCGGGCCTTTTCTTATGCAATTTATACTGAGCTAGTCTTCTGAGGCAGGTGTCGACCAGATATCGGGCTGTGTTACGGTGCCCAGATCAGACTCATTTGTCTCTTCTTCTTCACCCAAGGGTGGCAGGCCAGCCTTTTCGCGCTCTTTGGCAACGCGATCAGCTGCTTTCTGGATAGCTTCATCCAGTTCAATCTGTGTGCACAGGCCCAGGGTAACCGGGTCGGTCGGCTTGAGATTGCTATAGTTCCAGTGGGTACGTTCACGAATGGCGACAATGGTCGGCTTGGTTGTGCTGACCAGCTTAGAGATCTGCGCGTCCGTCAGTTCTTCATGATTGCGCACCAGCCAGGCAATGGCGTCCGGGCGGTCCTGGCGCTTGGAGACTGGCGTATAGCGTGGGCCACGGCGTTTCTTCGGGGCAGGCAGGTTGCTTTCGAGAAGCTCTAGCTGTGCAGACGGGTCATCTTCGCAGCGCTTGATTTCTTCTGCTGTCAGCTGTTTGCCGACAATGGGGTCCAGCCCGGTAATATTCTGTGCGATCTCGCCATCTGCAATGCCCTGTACTTCCAGCGTGTGCAGGCCACAAAATGTACCGATCTGTTCAAACGACAACATGGTGTTGTCGACCAGCCATACGGCGGTTGCTTTTGGCATCAATGGTAAAGCCATGAGTCCTCCTACGCGTCACACCGACGCGGGTTTGCTTTGCCCAAATTTCGTTGCGAGCCCCATATATAGGCGGACCAGCCCTTAAAGCAAAGCATTCCCTGCGCCAATTAGCGACTAATCTACGGTCAGGATAACTTTCCCGATATGCACGCTGGATTCGATCCGCTCGTGGGCTTTGGCGGCTTCGGCCAGGGGGAACGTCGAATCGATAATGGGTTCAAACGCACCTGCTTCCAGCGCAGGCCACACATTCTCCAATACGGATTGAGCGACGGACTGCTTGAATTCAACCGGGCGGGCACGAAGGGTGGAGCCGGTAACCGTCAACCGCTTCAGCATAATATCGACAACGGAAATGTTGGCCATGGGGCCTGCGAGGAAGGCAATGGAAACATGCCGTCCGCCGGGCTTCATCATGCCCAGGTCGCGCTGGATATAGTCACCGCCGACCATGTCGAGTACGACGTCAACGCCTTCTCCCCCGGTTTCGGTCTTGATGACCTCCACGAAATCTTCTTCGCGGTAGTTGATGGCACGGGTTGCGCCCAAATCTTCGCAGGCCTTGCACTTGTCTGTAGTGCCGGCGGTGGCGAATACTTTGGCCCCGCGATGGGCGGCCAGCATGATCGCAGATGTGCCAATGCCCGAGGAGCCGCCATGGATCAGAAAGGTTTCTCCTTCCTGCAGTCGGCCCAGGTCAAACACATTGGTCCACACCGTCATAAAGCACTCCGGCAGGGCGGCTGCCTGGATCATGGAATAGCCTTTGGGAATGGGCAGTAATTGGCGCGCATCAACCCGGCAATAGGTGGCATAGCCGCCCCCTGCGAGCAGAGCGCAAACCTCGTCACCCACACTATAGCCGCTGACATTACTGCCCACGGCGGCAATTGTTCCGGCGACTTCAAGCCCCAGGATATCTGATTCGCCCGGGGGTGGCGGGTATTGACCCATGCGCTGGACGGCATCTGCACGGTTCACACCGGCGGCATGAATGCGGATCAGCACATCATCGGGGCCATATTCGGGCACCGGCAGGTCAACCAATTGCATGTTTTCAACCCCACCTGGGCTCGTTACCTGAATAGCGGGGGCAACGCTGGGCAGCGAAGACATATATTGCTCTTTCGTTGGAATTTGGATGAAATCTATATAGCAGACCCACTTTGATGAGGGAGCAGAAAATGGACTTTGATGAACCACAGAATACAGGCGATAGCGGGGCAGCCAGCCTGGCCACCGAATCGCTCGATGACCTCTCCGTATTTGAGCTTGAAGAACGCGTTTCACTGCTCAAAGCAGAGATTGTCCGAACAGAATTGGCGATTGAACGTAAACAATCGGGCCAGTCGGAGGCGGAAAAGTTTTTCCGTTAATCTTCTGTTCAGATTGAGAGCGCTATGGTTTGCACAGTTTGATCGCAACCCTCCCACGATCGATCTGAACTCCCCAAACTTGGGCCACTCTGTCGAAAGACGGGTGGCCCAACCTTTTTTCAGCATCTGCGACGCCCAAATAAAAAGCCCCCCGCCCTAGAGCAGGGGGCTTGAACATGTTTGGCAGCGAACGTTTAGGCTGCTTCGTGGTCAATGACCCTCTGGGTGCCAGAAGAAATGTTGATCTGGCGCGGTTTGCGTTCTTCCGGGATTTCGCGCAACAGGTCGACATGCAGCAGGCCATCTTCCAGGCCTGCGCCGGTCACCTTGATCGTGTCGGCCAATGTAAAGCGACGGGTAAAGGCGCGCTTGGCAATGCCGCGATGCAGGTAGACAGGGGTTTCCTTGTCTTCAGTGTCGTCATTGTCTGCGTTGGCCTTGCCGGAGACCTCCAGCACACCATCATGAACGACGACATCCAATTCGCTTTCGCGGAAGCCAGCGACGGCCATGGAAATGCGATAGGCGTCGTCACTGAGTTTTTCGATGTTATAGGGCGGGTAACCGTTGCCTGTGTCCTGGCGCGTGGCCGTGTCGAACAGGCGGTTTAAATTGTCGAATCCAACACTGGACCGCAACAGGGGGGACGTATCGAACATACGCATGGCTTATTCTCCTCTTGAGCAATAAGTAGGGGCCCACCAATCGGTCGGGCCTATGGTCATGCAGGCCCATTATGGCACCTGCAGACATTAGATGGGGAGTTTCCGCGCTGTTTCAAGAGGGGGCTTATGGCGGTGACCAGCCAAAAAAAATGGCGCCCGCAGGCGCCACTTCCAGGCTGTTTCCAGCCGATATGCGTATTGCCGACTAGATGTCGAACTGAGCAAAACGCTTGTTGAACTTAGCCACCTGGCCGGTATCCAGAACACGTTTTAAGCCACCGGTCCAGGCCGGGTGGGAAGCCGGGTCGATATCAAGGGTCATAACGTCACCCTCGGCGCCCCAGGTTGTGCGCGTTTCAAAGCTTGTGCCGTCAGTCATCTTCACCGTGATGGTGTGATAGTCGGGATGAATATCGTTCTTCATGGGTTTGCTCCACTCTGTGCGGGCGACTGTATACATCCCCCGTCGCGGCTGCGCAAGGCGATTATGGGCATGATTGTGCAATCTTTCTGTGCAGGATTACGCCTGTTGGTTGCTCTGACGCCACCCTATTGTTAAGAGGGTGCAAATTTTGCCACAGAGCGGCAACTGCAAGGCATGCAATGAGTACAATTGTTGAAACTTCAGAAGACGTAAACCCGCAGGCCACCCCTGTGTTCGGGGATGCCCCGCGTCGCGATATCGGCCAGCTGCGATTCATTGGCCAGTTCCTCAAACCATACAAGTTGGTGGTGTTTGGGGCGCTTGTTGCGCTTGTGGTTGCGGTGGCTGCGGTGCTGACCTTTGGGCCTGCCTTGCGCAATATGGTCGATTATGGCTTCAGCGCTGAAGGCCTCGAATCGATCAATAGTCAGTTTTTCAGCCTGTTCATTGTTGTCATGGTGCTGGCGCTGGCAACAGCTGTTCGGTTTGCTTTTGTTTCGTGGCTTGGCGAGCGGGTGGTCGCCGATATGCGGGCCCGTGTCTACAACCATGTCATTTCATTGAGTCCCGCCTTTTTTGAAGAGAATCGCTCGGGTGAAATCGCCTCGCGCCTGACCGCAGATACAACGCTGATCCAGTCTGTCGTGGGTTCCAGCGCCTCTATTGCCCTGCGTAGTACTTTTACGGCGGTTGGCGGCACGATCGGACTGGCGCTGACAAGCCTGAAACTGACCGGCCTGGTCTTGCTGGCGGTGCCGTTGGTTATCGTACCGATTCTGGTGCTGGGTCGCCGGGTGCGGAACCTGTCCCGGTCCTCGCAGGACCGCATTGCAGACCTTGGCGCGGTGGTGACAGAAAGTTTCGGGGCAACCCAGACGATCCAGTCTTTCAATCACGAGCAGGAAGATCGACACTTTTTCAGCCGCATTGTTGAACGGGCTTTTGATACGGCCTTTCGTCGTATTCGTATGCGCGCGGCCATGACCTTTGTCGTCATCATGCTGGCGGTTGGGGCCATTGTTCTGGTGCTGTGGGTTGGCGCAGGTGACGTGATCACCGGGGAACTTATGGCCGGTGAACTGGCACAATTCGTGTTCTATGCCATTGTGGTCGCTGGCGCTGTTATCGGTGTCAGCGAAAGTTATGGTGAGCTATTGCGCGCTGCCGGTGCGGCGGGGCGGATGCTGGAGCTTGTCTCTGTTGTGCCGGAGATCGCGGCACCAGAAAATCCGATCCCGCTACCTGCGGAGCCACTTGGCTCCGTATTATTTGAGGATGTGACGTTCCATTATCCTTCGCGACCGGATTCGGCGGCCTTGCACGGCCTTTCGATTGATATTCAATCCGGTGAGACCGTGGCGCTGGTTGGGCCGTCTGGCGCGGGTAAGAGCACGGTGTTCCAGCTGCTGCAGCGTTTCTACAACATCCAGGGCGGCCGTATCATGGTCGACGGCGTTGACGCGGCCCTGGCCGACCCTGCAGATGTGCGTCAGCGCATGGGTATTGTGCCGCAGGATACGATGATCTTTGCCGCCAGTGTGCTGGAGAACGTGCGCTATGGTCGGCCCGACGCCAGCGATGAAGATATCCAGGCGGCGATCAAAGCGGCTGCGGTTGATGAGTTCATCAATGATCTGCCCGATGGCCTGCAGACGGAACTGGGTGAGCGGGGCGTGCGCCTGTCTGGCGGCCAGCGGCAGCGCATTGCCATTGCGCGTGCCATCCTGCGAAACCCGCCCATTCTGCTCCTGGATGAAGCAACCAGCGCGCTAGACGCCCAAAGTGAACAACTGGTTCAGCAGGCACTCGAACGCCTGATGGAAAACCGCACAACGCTGGTGATCGCCCACCGGCTGGCAACCGTATTGCAGGCAGACCGTATTCTGGTGATCGACCAAGGGCATCTGGTTGCCCAGGGCAACCACGCGGAACTGATGGAACAGGGTGGGCTTTATGCCCGTTTGGCAGACTTGCAGTTCGGTACAGAGCGCAAGGCAGCAGAAGCGGCTGCTAGCGCTGGGTTAGCATAAATTCTATACGACGGTTGCGGCGGTTCGCCTCTGCCCCCGTGTCATTGGTAATCGGCTGGAATTCACCAAAGCCAGTAGCCGCAAGTCGGTTTGGCGGGATGCCCTGGCTGACCAGATAGCGTACCACTGCCGTAGCACGTGCCGTCGACAGTTCCCAGTTTGATGGGAACAGGGCCGTGTTGATGGGTACAGGGTCTGTATGGCCATCGACACGCAGCACCCAGTTGATCTCTGGCGGAATGCGGCCAATGACGCCCCGCAGGGTTGTTGCCAGCGTATTCAGCTCAGCCTTGCCCGCGGGGTTCAAAGATGCCGAGCCAGAGCCGAACAAGACCTCGGATTGCATGACAAAGCGGTCCCCGACAATTTGGATGCCGGGCTGTTTGCCAATAGCTTCCCGCAGCCGACCGAAAAATTCTGACCGATAGCCGGCCAGCTCATGCACCCGCTGGGCAAGTGCCACATTCAGTCGCTTGCCGAGGTCAGAGATAATGGCCTGCTGTTCCTTGTCGCGTTTTTCCGAAGCGATCAGCGCGGCTTCCAACCGGGCGAGCTGTTGACGCAGGGCGGCGATCTGCTGGCTCAACAGCTGCACCTCGTCGCGGGCAGCCTTCAGTTTGGACTGCCGGTCTCGCAATTGGCCTTCCAGCGCGGCGATCTGTCCCTGCTGTTGCTGGCTATTGGCAATATTACCCTGGGCTTCACGTAGGGCACTTTCCAGCGACATAACTTTGGTTTCCAACTCTTCGCGTTCCAGATTGGCGGTCTGCAAAGAGGCTGAAAGCTGCGCCAGGTTCAGTCGCATATTCGCGGCTTCTTCTCGTTCCATGGCGAGGGAACGTTGCAACTGATCAATCGTTTCATTGAGGCGCGACAGTTCTTCATCCTGCCCCGACACCGTCTGGCTGAGGAACACCTGTGCCAGTACGAACATCGACAGCAGGAAAATGATCACCAAGAGCAGCGATGACAGAGCATCGACAAAGCCTGGCCAGTGATCGCCACCACTTCTGCGGTTCTTCTGTCGGGAAAATGCGGGCATGCGGTGTATGGCCTATTGGCGATTTTCAATGGCACCGGCAACGGTGCGCGCCAGCAGCTTGATTTCGCTGCGCAATTCATCCAACAGCGCATTGCGATTATCTGTCAGGTGTTGCTGCATCTGGCCCATATGGACGTCGAGATTGCGCAAATGCTCGCGGCTGGCCTCATCCAGTCCGTTGTCGGCCTTGGCCATAATATCAGCCAGGCTGCCCAGCTTTTCGGTCAGGGCCAGCACGGCACGGTTGGTATCGTTCCGGCCTTCTTCAGACCGGGCGAAAGTGCGTTGTAAATTGTCGACGGTTTCTGCCGTCTGTTCCAACAGGGCGGTGACATAAGCAGGAACAGACTGTTCGCCGTCGCCCAGGCTGGCACCCGCCCCTGAAAGGCGAGTGATGCCGGAAAGCCATTCTTCCAGATCGTTATAAAACCGGTTCTGGGCCTGGCCAGCCTGCAGGTCCAACAGGCCCAGCACGACAGACCCTGCCAGACCAAACAGGGAGGAGGAAAATGCGGTGCCCATACCCCCGAGAGGTTCTTTCAGGCCAGTCTTCAATTCATCGAACATCAGGGCAAAGTCGCCGCTGGAAACATTCAGCGTATCAATGGTGGTGCTGATGGAGCCTATGGTTTGCAGCAGGCCCCAAAAGGTCCCCAGCAGGCCCAGGAAGATCAGCAGGCTGATCACGTAGCGGGAAATTTCGCGTTCTTCGTCAAGTCGGGCACCAATGGAATCAAGCAGTGATCGCATGGACGTCGTCGACAGCGACAGGCGCCCCTGTCGTTCTGCCATCAGCGTGGCCATGGGGCCCAGAAGCGCGGGCGTCTCAGCGTCTGATGTGTCTCGGTCTTCGCGCTTATGGTCGACAAGCCATTGAACGGCGGGCCGCAGCATCAGCACTTGCCGGAAGACATAGGCAATGCCCAGTACCAGCACAGCCATAATGGCCGAGTTCAGGAAGACGTTGGCTGTAAAGGCGCTGGCCAGGGCGGGGGCCAACACGATCGTGATGATCACGACACCCACAAGCATGTAGATCATTCGGTTTAAATAACGCTGTGGTCGCGTCATGGCGGCCTCTCCCTGTCTCCATTGGCGCGATGTGGCACCCCGCCACAAGATTAGGCGAAAATACCGCGCCGTCAAAGGTGAGGGACTGCTGTGCCAGCCTATTGTGGCAAAAAGATGATATCGACGCGTTCGCGTGGGCTGTCCGGCGCCATACCCTTGGGGCGCACGTCAATGCGTGTACCTTCAATGCCCCGGCTCATCAAATAGGCACGAATGCTGATGGCGCGTTTCAGTGACAGGCGGCGCATGGCGCTCTCCGAATCATCCACATCTCCTGCATAGGCGGACAGCTGCAGCCTTACCCCTTTGAATTCGATGCGCTTTATGACGTCATCGAGAATTTCGGCACCGGCCAGATTGAGCTGGTCTACGCCCGGCTCAAACAGAACCGGGATGATCAGATCTTTCAAGGAGGCCGCTGTTCGCTTGCCAGCCGGTGCGGTGGAGACCACATCCGGGCGTGGTGCATTGGGGTCCTGCGGGGCCTGCTCCAGCTTGAAGGTGTTCGTCTCTAACGGGGCGCTGACGGGGGCCTCTTCGCCGGGCAAGAGGGGTGCTTCCTGTGTTTCATCTTCGGCCGGGGCGGCGCGCGCCGGGTTCAGGCCTTCAAGGGCTTCCAGGTCGATCTGCAGTGCAGGCTCGTCGGAGCTGTCCTGCGCATGTGCAACATTGGCACCGAACATGAGGGCGAGAACGAGAACGATATGGGCAACAAGTCTCTTCATGGTCATAGACTTATGCACGATTGGGCCGATTACCCAGCACTCTTTTTCTGGGCGGCGCGTTCAGCCACCGACCTGCGGCTGGTTTGCAGCAATTTCTGCATGGGTAATTGCAGCTTGTCATTGGTGGCCAAAACCTCGCCGGAATCCAGCACTTTGGCACGGCCGACATAGTCTGTGACAAACCCGCCAGCCTCGGTCACCAGCAGCATGCCTGCGGCAATGTCCCAGGCTTTCAGGTCCAATTCCCAATAGGCGTCGTAACGGCCGGCAGCGACATAAGCCAGGTCGAGCGATGCAGCACCCATACGACGAATGCCGGCAACTTGTGGCATCAGACGGGCTGAGGTGTGGAGAAATTCAGATTTGTTGCCGCGGCCATGGTGCGGAATGCCCGTGGCAATGACGCTTTTGGAAAAGTCACCGCGTGATGATACGCGCAAGCGTTTGTTGTTCATCCAGGCACCGCGATTGCGTTCTGCCCAGAACATTTCGTCCTTTACCGGGTCGTAGACCACGGCAGAGACGATGGAGCCATCCTTCTGATGGGCGATGGAAATTGCAAAATGTGGAATGCCGTGCAGGAAGTTTGTCGTGCCATCGAGCGGGTCGATAATCCAGCGGTCGCTGCGGCCAGCGCCATGAATTTCCCCCTGTTCTTCCAGCAGGAAGCCGAAATCCGGGCGGGCATTCTCCAGTTCCCGAACCAACGTTTTTTCGGCGCGCAGGTCGGCGGCAGAGACAAAATCAGCAGGCCCTTTCTGGGAAACCTGCAATTGCTCAACTTCACCAAAGTCGCGCACCAGCCGCCGTGAAGCCTTGATGGCCGCATTGGTCATGACGTTGATAATGGGGGATTGGGTGGCCATGCGGCGGGGGTATCCTAGTTGGCGCGTTCGACGTATTCGTTGGATTCGGTGTTGACGATGATCTTGTCACCGACGCCAACAAACGGCGGCACCGTAACGCGCACGCCATTTTCCATCACAGCTGGTTTGTAGGAATTGGCGGCCGTCTGGCCCTTAACGACCGGTTCTGTATCGGCCACTTCCAAGACGACCTTTTCGGGTACCTTGACGCCGAGCGGGTCAGCCTCGTGGAATTCGATTTCAACTTCCATGCCGTCCTGCAAATAGACGGACTGTTCGCCGATCAGGTCAGCGTTTACCTGGATCTGCTCATAGTCTTCCATATTCATGAATGTCAGCAGGTCGGCATCGCCATACAGATACTGATAGGGCCGCTGTTCAAGGCGCACTTTTTCAACATTTTCTGAGGCGCGGAAACGCTCGTTCAGCTTGCTGCCGTCGCGCAGGTTCTTCAGTTCAACCTGCAGATAGGCACCACCCTTGCCGGGCTGGGTGTGTTCTGTCTTCACTGCGCGCCAAAGGGAGCCTTTGTGCTCAATGACGTTTCCAATCTTGATGGCGTTGCCGTTGATTCTCATCTCGTGACCTCTTGTTCTCAGACTGTCGGCGGCGCGGAACCTAGCAGGCACGGGCGTGCTGCGCAATCAATGCTTGGCCTGTAAGTGGCGATCAATTCTGGCTGAAACGGGCTTCGTGCGCGTCGATGGCGTCGTTAAAGGCGGCAACAGCGGCCTTTGGGCCTTCGGGGTGGTCCCAAACCCCACCTGCAACAGCCAGAAAGTCTGCGCCAGCTTCCAGCAGGGTCGTACAATTCTCAACCGTAACACCACCAATGGCCACACAGGGCACTTCCATAATTTCGGCCCACCATTGCAGGAGGTCCGGCGTTGCCGATGTCTTTGGTTCTTTGGTTTTCGTAGGGAAGAAAGCCCCAAAGGCGACATAGTCGGCCCCGGCTTCTGCCGCTTCCATCGCCAGATGGCGCGAATCATGGCACGTCACGCCGACAATATAGCCAGGCCCCAAAAATTGCCGGGCTTCTTCATAGGGCGCGTCTTCTTGCCCTACATGGGTGCCATCGGCCCCGCAAGCCAGTGCGAGGTCGGGGCGGTCGTTGATCAGGAAGGCCACATCGTAAGCGTGGCAAATGGGCATGAGTGCCTGGGCTGCGGCCAAGATGTCATCATCGCTGACATCCTTTAGGCGCAATTGCAGACAGGCGACCTGGCCGCCTGTCAGCGCTTCTTTGAGCGACACAGCAAAGGAAGCCGGGTCGATCTTGGGTGGGGTGATCAGGTAGAGCTGCGGCCGTACGCGCTCAAATTCTTGCTCGTCGGCCACAGCGCTCACCAAACCTTATGCAGCTTCCTGGGAAGCGTCGTAGTCACCGCTGCGGGCCAGGCCGTTCATGCGGGAACGATGGGCGAAGACCTTCTGGGCAGCGTCAACATTGCCAGCATCGCCAGCCCATGCCTTCAGGGTAGAAGCCTGCAGGGCACGGCCATAAGAGAAGGACAGCTCCCACGGGAAGCCGCCAATCTTGTTCATGGCATTCAGGTGTTCAGTGGCTTCAACTTCGGTCTGGCCACCAGACAGGAAGCAGATGCCCGGTACGGCGGCCGGTACGGTGCGCTTGAAGCATTCAATCGTGCGTTCAGCAACTTCCTGCACACCAGCCTGGTCTACACAGTCAGCACCGGAGACAACCATGTTCGGCTTCAGGATGGTGCCTTCGAGCATCACGCGCTGTTCTGCCAGGGCGTCATACAGGGCGTTCAGGGTGGCTTCGGTCACGTCCTGGCAACGCTGGGCGGTGTGACTGCCGTCCATCAGCACTTCAGGTTCCACGATGGGCATAATGCTGGCTTCCTGACACAGGGCAGCATAGCGGGCCAAAGCATGGGCATTGGCGTTCAGCGCATAGGTGCTGGGAATGTCATCGGTGATCGAGATCGTGGCGCGCCATTTGGCGAAGCGGGCACCGATTTCATAATATTCAGCCAGGCGTTCACGCAGACCATCGAGGCCTTCGGTCACGGTTTCGCCTTCAGCGCCGGGCAGGGCCTTTGCACCCTTGTCGACCTTGATGCCGGGGATCACACCGGCATCCTGCAGTAGCTTAACCAGTGGCATGCCGTCGGCTGCGGTCTGGCGAATGGTTTCGTCAAACAGGATCACGCCTGAAATGTGGTCGCCAATGCCCGCCGTGCGGAACAACAATTCGCGATAGTCGCGACGATTGTCTTCCGTATTGGGGACGTCGATACTCCCAAGACGCTTGGCAATAGTGCCGGTGCTTTCATCCGCCGCCAAAATACCTTTGCCGGGTGCTACCATCGCATTTGCGACCGAGATCAGTTCTTCCTTGGACATGTCCGATCCTTCCATCCATATAGTTGCGGCGGTGCGACCGCCCGTTCGTCTCTATTCCTGACCAATTATGATGCCAAAACTTTAACGCCTGGCAAATCCTTGCCTTCAAGCCACTCAAGGAATGCCCCGCCAGCAGTGGAAATATGGCTGAAATCTGCTGCAACCCCTGCATTGTTCAGGGCTGCAACCGTATCACCGCCACCAGCGACACTTAACAGGGTGCCTTCCCGCGTCAGGCGAGCGGCTTCCTGGGCAACGGCATTGGTGCCGTTGTCGAATGGCTTCACTTCAAACGCACCCATTGGGCCGTTCCACAGAAGTGTGCGGCACTGGCCGAGTGTGTGCTTGAGCTCATCAGCAGAATTGCTGCCGATATCCAAAATCAGATCGTCTTCTTCAACGCTGCCGATAGTGATCTCCCGGACGGGGACATTGGCAGCAAATTCCTGCGCCACGGCTGCATCAATGGGCAGTACGATCTGGCAACCAACTTCTTCGGCCTTGGCGAAGATATCAGCTGCTGTGTCTTTAAGGTCCTTTTCACACAGGGAGGCGCCAATATCGACGCCCTTGGCATAAAGGAAGGTGTTGGCCATGCCGCCGCCGATGATCAGGTAATCGACCTTGTCGACCAGCGTGTTGAGCACATCCAGTTTAGTAGAAATCTTGGCACCACCGACCAGGGCTGCCACAGGGCGCTCTGGCGTTGCGAGCGCGGCCTCCAGCGCTTCCAGCTCGGCGGCCATGGCCAGGCCAGCGGCTGAGGGCAAGTGGTGCGTAATGGCTTCAGTGCTGGCATGGGCCCGGTGGGCGACAGAAAAGGCGTCGTTCACATAGGCGTCGCCCAGCTCAGCCAGGCTGGCTGCAAAGCCGTCGCCATTGGCTTCTTCGCCGGCATGAAAGCGCAGGTTCTCCAGTAGGGTAATGTCGTTGTTTGCGATCACGCTGCTAGCGGCCGCGCCGATGCAGTCTTCTGCAAAGGCAACATCACGGCCTAGCGCTTCAGCCAGCGGGGCAACGACAGGGCGCAATGAACCAGCGGGCACAATCTTGCCCTTGGGACGGCCGAAATGCGACAGCACAACAACCTTGCCGCCACCATCCAGAATAGCCTGGATAGTCGGGATCACCGAGCGGATGCGCGTGTCGTCAGAGACCGCGCCATCCTGCATCGGGACGTTGAGATCGGCGCGGACAAGAATGGTCTTGCCCGCAATCTCCAGGTCGGGAAGCCCTCTGAAACGACGTTTGCTCATGGGCTGTTCCCTCCGTATCGCTGGTTATTTGGCCGCAGCCATGACACGAGCGGTATCGGACATCCGGTTAGAGAAGCCCCACTCATTGTCGTACCAGCTCAGGACGCGCACCAGGCGGCTGCCGGTAATCTGCGTCTGTGCCAGGTCAACGCTGGAGCTGGCCGGGCAGTGGTTGAAGTCGATGGAAACGCTGGGTTCTTCAACAATGTCGAGCACAGAGGCCAGGGCGGTGTCGCCGGTGGCAGCAGCGCGAACCAGTTCGTTGACTTCTTCAACCGTCGTGTCGCGGGATGCCTGGAACTTCAGGTCAACAACAGAGACGTTCGGCGTCGGTACGCGGATGGATGTACCGTCCAGCTTGCCGTTCAATTCCGGCAGCACCTTGCCAACAGCGCGAGCAGCACCGGTGGAGGTGGGGATCATTGACAGGCCAGCAGCACGAGCGCGCAGCGGGTCACCATGCAGGCTGTCGACGATGTTCTGGTCGCCGGTATAAGCGTGGATTGTGGTCATGAAGCCAGCTTCAATGCCGATGCCGTCATTCAGCACCTTGGCCATCGGGGCCAGGCAGTTGGTGGTGCAAGATGCGTTGGAAACGATCTTCTGGTCAGCGGTAATGGTTTCGTGGTTCACACCGTAAACAACCATGTTGTCAGCGTCGCCAGACGGGGCCGAGATCAGCACCTTGCCAGCGCCGGCATCAAGATGGGCCGCAGCCTTGTCGCGGGCGGTGAAGATGCCCGTGCATTCAAAGGCAATGTCGACGCCCAGTTCGCCCCAAGGCAGGTTCGACGGGTCGCGTTCGGCAGTTACCTTGATGGCGCCTTTGCCAACATTCATGGTGTCGCCGTCAACGGTGACGTCCTGTGCCAGGCGGCCATGGACAGAGTCCTTGCGCAGCAAATAGGCGTTGGTTTCAACCGGGCCAAGGTCGTTAATGCCGACAACTTCAATATCGTCGCGGTCAGATTCAATGATCGCGCGCATGACAAGGCGGCCAATGCGGCCAAATCCGTTAATTCCTACCCGAATGGTCATGTGATGCTCCGTTCTATTGGTTTGCCGCTCTACAGGCGGGCTTTTGCTTCCTCGATAACCCGCTCTGCGGTGATGCCGAAATGGTTATAGAGGTCATTAATGGGGGCGGATGCGCCAAAGCTGTCCATGCCAACAAAGCCACCCTTGTCGCCAATCAGGCTTTCCCATCCCTGGCGAACACCGGCTTCAATGCCAATGCGGACGCCATTGCCCAGAATGCCGGCGCGATAGTCATCGTCCTGCTGGGCGAAGAGTTCGAAGGACGGGACAGAAACCACCTTGGTGGCAATACCGTCTGCTTCCAGCGTCTTCTGAGCGTCGAGCGCAATGGCAACTTCTGAGCCAGTGGCCAGAAGGGTCACCGCTGCATCGCTGCTGGCGGCGCTGACTTCATAAGCACCGCGGCTACACAGGTTGTCTGCTTTGTAGTCGGTGCGCACCTGCGCCAGGCCCTGACGGGTCAGGGCAATAACAGATGGCGTTTCTGCTGATTCCAGTGCCAACTGCCAGCATTCGATGGTCTCAACCACGTCTGCCGGGCGGTAGACATTCAGGTTCGGCATCGCACGCAGGCTGGAGACATGCTCCACAGGCTGATGTGTCGGGCCGTCTTCACCCAGACCGATGGAATCATGGGTCATGACATAGATGACACGCTGCTTCATCAGGGCCGACAGGCGAATGGATGGGCGGCAATAGTCTGTAAAGACCAGGAAGGTGCCGGAATAGGGAATGAACCCGCCGTGCAGCGCAATGCCGTTCATGGCTGCGGCCATGCCGTGCTCGCGCACGCCGTAGTGCACGAAGGAGCCAGAGAAGTCATCTGGCGTTACCGGCTGCATTTGGGAGGAATTGGTGTTGTTCGACCCGGTCAGGTCAGCAGACCCGCCAATAGTCTGGGCGACTTCACCATTGATGACTTCCAGCGCCATCTGCGAGGCTTTGCGGGTTGCGACCTTCTGTGGGTCTGCCGCCAGGTCTTTTTTATAGGCCTGGATGGCACCGTTAAGGGATGCAGGCAATTCACCAGCGTTGGCCGCGTTGAACGCATCACGCTTGTCGGCGGGCAGGGCGGCCAGGCGGTCTTGCCAGGCGGCATAGGCGTCGGCACTGCGGGTACCCGCTGCGCGCCATGCAGACATCACGTCATTGGGGATCACGTAGGGCGCATGCGGCCAGCCAATGGCTTCACGTGTCAGGGCAATTTCATCGTCACCCAACGGGGCGCCATGGGTGCCGGCTGTGCCCTGTTTGTTGGGCGAGCCAAAGCCAATGGTCGTCTTGCAGGCGATCATTGACGGGCGGTCGTCTGCCTTGGCGGCGCGAATGGCGTCGGCAATGGCGGCGGTGTCGTGGCCGTCGATGCTTTGGACGTGCCAACCGCTGGCGGCAAAGCGTGCACCCTGGTCGTCGCTGACAGTGATGTCGGTGGATCCATCAATGGTGATGCCGTTGTCGTCGAACAGCACAATCATCTTGGAGAGGTTCAGGTGACCCGCGAGTGAAATAGCTTCGTGGCTGATGCCTTCCATCAGGCAGCCATCGCCTGCGATCACATAGGTGTAGTGGTCGGCAATGTCGGCGCCATAGCGGGCGGCCTGCAGCTTTTCGGCCATCGCCATGCCAACAGCGTTGGCAATACCCTGACCCAGCGGGCCGGTCGTTGTTTCAATACCGGCTGCTTCGCCAAATTCCGGGTGGCCGGCGCACGGGCTGCCGAGCTGACGGAAATTGCGAATGTCATCCATGGAGATGCTGTCATAGCCGGTCAGGTGCAACAGCGAATAGATCAGCATGGAGCCATGGCCTGCTGACAGCACAAAGCGGTCTCGGTCCGGCCAGTTGGGGTCCTGCGGATTGAACTTCATGAAGTCGTTAAACAGCACCGTGGCGACGTCTGCCATGCCCATGGGCATGCCAGGGTGGCCTGAATTGGCGGCCTGTACCGAGTCCATTGTCAGGGCACGGATGGCATTGGCCATATCTTTAAGGGGGGCTGTGGTGGCGGTCTCGCGGGTTTGCTCGTTCATGGGCGCCATCTGTATTTATAGAGTCGCTGCGGCTGCAAAGTGGCGCCACAATAGCCAACGAACCCGCTAGGTCAACAGGAAGAACGGCCTAATTAAAGCTTCGGCAAGGATTCTGCGTCGTTTTCGCCGCCGGGGTTGCAAATCTGCCGCAGAATATGCGCCAAAAGGCGATGTCTTTGGGGATCTTGATGCTGGTGCCATCCGTCAAGCGGGCCTATAAAGGCGGAAGTAATGCTGCTTTTCGTTGAAGGGGTGTAATCGGTATGAGTCAGGATCTGCAACAGGTGTCGAAAAGACTGTCTGCGGCTTTGGGCAAGCTGGAGGCAACAGTCTCTGCTGATGACCGCAGTGAACGCCTGAAACTGTTGGAGCAGGAAATTGCAGAACTCAGGGCGCAATGCGCCATGCTGATCAAGGAAAACTCGGCATTGAATGCCGCGGTTGAAGAAGCCAATACCGCTCGCCAAGACATGGAAACCCGCCATCGGTCTCTTGGCAACCAGTTGGACAACGCCATTGACCAGCTGGAAGACGTCTTGCAGGTGGAGCAGTGACATGGCCCAGGTAACCCTGAATATTAATCAACAGCCCTATGCCATCGCCTGCGCTGATGATGAGGTGGAACGCCTGGAGTTGCTCGGCACGGTTGTGAGCGAACGGGTGGCCGAACTTTCAGGTTCATTGGGACAGGTGGGCGACGCCAAACTGATTCTGCTGGCGGCGCTCACGCTGTTGGATGAAGCCAAGGTCGAGATGGATAAGTTGGCGAATGAAGCAGAGGCCGACGCAACAGAGATTGCCAATATTGCCGCTGCCGTCGCCAAGCTGGAAGATATTGCTGAAAACATCGAATCTGCCTAAAAGGGCCCTTGGTGGGTTCTGCTACGTGCGACGCACATCTATTCCCTGGGGCCAATACCATCCTCATAGGGAGCTGTCCCTGATGGAGTCCTGGCTTTGTTACACGGCGCCCACCTGCTGAGAGCAGGCCACAGAGGAATAACGACTGCGTACGGCGAAGGCGGTCCCACCAGCTTTCCATACAGCCCAGCGGTTATGCATGATATCTGCCCAACAGGAAAAAGCAGCGCTTCGCCATATTGCCCGGCAAAACCGACGTGCCGCGTATGCTGCCAAGGGTGATATCAGCACACAGCTGCAGCAGCATTTTCCCTATGAAGGTATGCCCGAGCGGGGCGTCGCTGTTGGCTATTGGCCAGCAGGGTCGGAAGCCTCCGGGGTTGATGCATTGGGTGTTCTTTATGAACAGGGATGGTCAGTCTATTTGCCCCATCGGTTGGAAGATGACGGCAACATGGACTTTGCCGCCTGGGCATCGGGCCAGGAGATGCAGCCAGGGCGGCTCGGCATCTCCATCCCGGCTGGCGTGCCCGCAATTGATCTCGAAAGCGTTGATCTGGTCGTCATCCCGCTTTTGGCGTTTGATGAAACCGGTGCGCGCCTGGGGCAGGGGGGCGGGTATTTCGACCGGGCCTTGGAGAAATGGATGTCTGCAAAACCTGTGTCTGTTATTGGCCTCGCCTATGAAGAGCAGCAATTGCCTGCTATACCGGTTGAAGCCCATGACCAGCGGCTGGACTATGTAGTGACAGACAAACGCCTGTGGCGTTTTGCCAAATGATGACGTTGAAAGGTTGATCGTTGAAACTTCTTTTTCTCGGTGACGTGCTGGGCTCCTCTGGTCGCAAGGTTATCGCTGAACAATTACCCGGCCTCCGCGAGGCGTTGGAGTTGGATTTTGTGGTCGCCAATGGTGAAAACGCCGCCGGTGGCTTCGGGCTAACGCGAAAGACAGCGGACCAGCTATTTGCGGCTGGTGTTGACGTGCTGACAGGCGGCAACCACACGTGGGATCAGCGCGAGATTCTGGATTTTATTCGTGAAGACGAGCGGGTAATGCGCCCTGTCAATTTCCCGGAAGGCACACCGGGCGATGGAGTGCGGGTGTTCGAGACAAAATCCGGTGAAAAAGTCGGCGTCGTCAACGCGTTGGGCCGGGTCTTCATGGACCCGCTGGACGACCCGTTTTTGGCGATCAACCGTGCGCTCGACAAATTGAAGCTGGGTCAGGAATGCCAGGCCATCATTGTCGATATGCATGCGGAAGCCACCTCGGAGAAAATGGCCATGGGCCATTATTGCGATGGCCGTGCCTCGCTGGTGGTGGGCACACACAGTCATGTGCCAACAGCTGATGCTCAAATTTTACCCGGCGGCACGGCCTACCAGACCGATGCGGGTATGTGCGGTGACTATAATTCTGTCATCGGCATGGATATTGAAGAGCCAATTCGGCGTTTTACCACCAAGATTGGTGGTCGATTCAGTGCTGCCAAAGGTGAAGGCACCATGTGCGGCGTGTTCATTACGACGGACCCGGCAACAGGGCATGCCACCTCGGTTGAGCCGATCCGGCTGGGCGGGCGCCTGAAACAGACGGCGGGCCAGTAGATCTGACACGGCCACCCTTTGATTTAGGGTATTTCATCACTAGAATAGGGCTTCGGCAGGGCGATACGCCATTGTTCGCCCCGGCCTATTTGCTATAAGCACCAGTCAACAGGGTGTCGCAAGGCATCGCACTAGTTCAAGACGTTCGAAAGTGGGAAGAACGAGCCATGGCAGGTCATTCCAAATTCAAAAACATCATGTATCGCAAGGGCGCACAGGACGCCAAGCGGTCCAAACTGTTTTCCAAGCTGTCCCGTGAAATTACGGTGGCCGCCAAACTGGGCGGTGAGGATATGGATTCCAATCCGCGCTTGCGCCTGGCGGTCAAGGAAGCGCGCAGCCAGTCCATGCCGAAGGATAATATCGAACGCGCGATCAGCCGCGCGTCCGCCGGCGATGGCGACATTTACGAGAACGTTCAATATGAAGGCTTTGGTCCAGGTGGTGTGTCCATCATCGTTGAGAGCCTGACAGACAATCGCAATCGTACAGCTTCTGAAGTGCGGGCCGCGTTCTCCAAGAACGGCGGTAATATGGGTGAAACGGGTAGCGTGTCTTACCAGTTCGACCATGTGGGGATGATCCAGTTCGCCGCTTCTGTCGGTAGTGCAGACGATGTGTTCGAGGCAGCCCTGGAAGCGGGGGCCGAAGACATCGAGTCTACCGATGAAACGCACGAGATTTATTGCCCGATGGAAGACTTTGCGGCCATTCGTAATGCGCTGGAAGAAGCGCTGGGCGAACCACAAAGTGCCAAATTGATCTGGAAACCGCAGAACACGATCGATGTCGAGGAAGAGCAAGCGCGTACCTTGTTCAAGTTGATTGATGTGCTGGAAGACGATGATGACGTCCAGAATGTCTTTTCCAATTTCGAGATCAGTGACGACGTGATGGAGAAGCTGAGCGCCTGATCATATCAGGCCGGTAAGCGGGGAGGGGAACCGGCATTGTCTGCTGCAAGACTATTGGGGCTTGATCCCGGCCTGCGGCGGACTGGCTGGGGTATCATCGAAACCGCTGGCATCAATCTGCGGCATGTTGCCAATGGCACCATTGTCACCAATGCCAAGGCGTCTACTGCAGCGCGGCTTGTTACCCTGCATGAAGAACTTGATGCCGTGCTCGATGCCTGGCTGCCAGCCGCCGCGGCTGTTGAAGAAACCTTTGTGAACAAGAACCCGTCGTCCACCCTCAAGCTGGGGCAGGCACGCGGTGTTGTGCTGCTCGCGCCGGCCCTCAAAGGGTTGGAGGTTGCGGAATATGCCCCCAATGCGGTCAAGAAATCTGTCGTTGGTGTTGGCCATGCTGGCAAGGGGCAAATCCATGCCATGGTGTCCATGCTGTTGCCCGGGGTGGAAATAGATAGCGAAGATGCTGCAGATGCCCTTGCAGTTGCCATCTGCCACGCGCATCATTCCAACTCCATCATCAACGCGGCTGCAGGAGGGCGCGCATGATCGCCCAACTCAAGGGCATATTGGACGCTATTGGCGAAGACTGGGCTATCCTCGATGTGGGTGGCGTCGGTTACCACGTCTTTTGTTCCGCCAAGACCTTGCAGGCACTGCCGCAAACGGGTGAGGCCACGAAATTGTCGGTGATCACCCATGTCCGTGAAGACCATATCCATTTGTATGGTTTTGCCACAGCTGCAGAGAAAGAATGGTTTGAGCGCCTGTTATCCGTGCAGGGGGTCGGCGCCAAGGTAGGGCTGGCTATCCTGTCGGTGTTGGACCCGGCCATGCTGTCGCAGTCTATTTTGGCGCAGGACAAAGCCATGATCGGGCGGGCTTCTGGGGTCGGCCCCAAGCTGGCAACCCGCATTCTCACAGAATTGAAAGACAAAGTGCCTGTCTTTGGCACAGAAGTTGAAATGGCCACCGGCGGTAGTGGTGCGGGGGCGGACCAGGGCGTGATGGCTGATGCCGTCTCGGCGTTGGAGAATTTAGGCTATCGCCGGGCCGAAGCAATGTCTGCGGTTGCCAAGGTAAACCAGGACGCCGGCGGCAATGCTGAATTGCAGCAGCTTATTACTGGTGGGCTCAAGGAGCTGAGTGCATGAGCCAGGACCCAAATACAGATCGGCTCGTCGGTGCGGGCGCCATGGGCGAAGACGGCGTGGATGCGCATATGCGCCCGTCACGCTTTGCAGAATTTATAGGCCAGAAGGCCGCCATCGATAATCTGGAAGTCTTCATTCAGGCCGCGCGCTCGCGCGGTGAGGCGCTGGACCATGTGTTGCTCGCTGGCCCGCCTGGTCTGGGCAAGACAACGCTGGCCCAGATCGTTGCGCGTGAATTGGGCGTTAATATCCTGTCTACCTCCGGGCCGGTCATTGCCAAAGCCGGTGATCTGGCGGCCATCCTGACCAATTTGCAGGAAAACGACCTGCTGTTTCTCGATGAAATTCACCGACTGAACCCAGCAGTAGAGGAAATTCTCTACCCTGCGATGGAAGACTTCCAGCTCGACCTGATTATTGGAGAAGGCCCGGCGGCGCGCTCAGTGCGAATTGACCTGCCGAAGTTTACGCTGGTGGGGGCCACGACCCGCGCTGGCCTGTTAACCACGCCGCTGCGCGACCGCTTTGGCATTCCCGTACGGTTGAATTTCTATGATGTGGCTGATCTCACTACCATTGTTGAGCGCGGTGCGCGGGTGTTGGGCATTGGCATGGACGAAAGCGGCGCGGTTGAAATTGCTCGTCGATCTCGCGGTACACCGCGTATTGCTGGACGGCTGCTGCGCCGGGTGCGTGACTTTGCGGATGTCGCAGGTGCCAAAACTGTTGATGCGGATATTGCGGATGCGGCGCTTGCGCGCATGGATGTCGACAGTCTGGGGCTCGATGCACTGGACCGTCGTTACCTGCGCTGTATTGGGGAAGGCTTTGGCGGGGGTCCGGTAGGTATTGAAACGATTGCCGCGTCGCTTTCTGAGCCGCGCGATGCGATTGAAGAAATTATCGAACCCTATTTGTTGCAGTTGGCCTTTATTCAGCGCACACCGCGTGGCCGGGTGTTGACCGATGCTGCCTTCCAGCATCTGGGACTGGCCGTGCCGAAAGATGCAGGGCAACGACAGCTCGACCTGTCGGAGGGGGACGGGGCATGACCACGCAGCCCACCCAGGGGGGCTTCATTGACGGCGTGCACCATATGACCATGCGCGTCTATTACGAAGATACAGACACGGCGGGCATTGTTTACTACGCCAATTATCTGCGGTTTATTGAGCGTGCGCGGACAGAAATTCTGCGCCTGTTCGGGGTCGACCAATATGTGCTGATGAATGCGCCGGAAGAGGAGCGCATCAGCTTTGCGGTAACCCGTTGTGAAATCAACTATGTGCGCCCGGCGCACCTGGATGACATCATCACGGTCAAGACCACGACGACAAAATTGCGCGGCGCATCCATTCATATGGCACAAGACATCTGGCGTGACGACGAAGTGCTGATAAAGTCCCATGTGGAGGCAGCCTGCCTCAACGCAAAGGGTATGCCGACGCGCCTGCCCAAACAATTCGTGCAAAATGCGCGCGAGCTCATACCTCTAGACCTATAAGCAAAACGGTACACTGATGAACGAAGATGAAATGATGGCCCCGGTGGTTGAAACCAGCCAGTTGGATGGCACGGTCAGTGACCTGTCGATCTGGAACCTGCTGATCGAGGCCGACATCGTGGTCCAGATAGTCATGGGCATGCTGTTGATCGCCTCGCTGTGGAGCTGGGCCATTATTTTCGGAAAGATCGGGCTCTACCGTCGAGTGGCAAATCTGACGGACCAGTTTGAAGACGAATTCTGGTCCGGCCAGTCGTTGGATGAATTTTACGCCAAGATCAAGGAAAGCGCAGACCACCCCATGGCGTCTCTGTTTGTAACGGCAATGGGTGAATGGAAACGCTCGGCGAGCAATCGCCCCAAGGGCGGGTTCGGTGCGCAGCTGAACGAACGTATTGATCGTGTCATGCGGGTAACGTTGAACCGGGAAATGCAGGGCCTGGAAAAATATCTCAGTTTTTTGGCAACCGTAGGCTCAACCGCCCCTTTTATCGGGTTGTTTGGAACCGTCTGGGGCATTATGGGCAGCTTCCAATCCATCGCCCAAAGCAGCGATACAAGCTTGGCCGTTGTGGCCCCTGGCATTGCCGAAGCCCTGTTTGCCACAGCCATGGGCCTGTTGGCCGCTATTCCGGCTGTGGTGGCTTACAATAAGTTTGCTGGCGACATGGCACAGTTCGCCACGCGGCTGGAGGGCTTTGTTGATGAATTCAATGCCATTCTGTCTCGCCAGCTTGAAGGAGCGCAGGCCTGATGGCGGGCTCCCTCAATAATGGAGGCCGCGGTGGCGGCAAGTACCGTCCGATGAGCGAGATTAACGTCACACCTTTTGTGGATGTGATGTTGGTGCTGCTGATTGTTTTTATGGTGACGGCCCCGTTGTTGAATGTGGGGGTGGATGTTGACCTGCCACAAAGCAAGGCCAAGCCCCTGGCAGAAGAACGCCAGCCGCTGACGGTGACCATTAGTGCAGAGGGTAAGCTTTTCCTGGAAGAGCAGGAAATTACCCCAGGCGTGTTGGTCGAACGACTACGAGCCGTTGCCGATATCAACCAGGATACGCGTATTTTTGTGCGTGGCGACAAAGCCATCGACTATGGCACGGTCATGGAAGTGATGGGCACCATCAACGCCGCTGGTTACAACCGCGTGGCCCTGGTGACGGAGCCGATCAAGCGCCTCAAGGGGCAGTAAGAGCAGGGCTGTGGGCTACGGGATTCTCTTTTCCTTCCTGTTTCATGTCGCCATTGTTGCGGTCATTATCTTCAACCCGTTTGACTGGGCGCGTGACCCCTATGAAGACACGTTTGACGTGGAAATTATTGAATATGAGGAAATTGCCCGCAATGACGAGGCACCGCCACCGGAGCCCGAGCCCGAGCCCGAGCCTGAAGTAGAGGAAGAACCGGCACCCGAACGTATAGAAGAAGCCCCGGTTGTTGAAGAAGTTGCGCCGCCAACGACTGTCGCCAAGGACGTTGCGCCTGCTCGGGCGACCCAGCGCGTGCCGGTTATCACCCCGCGCGACAAACCACGTCCGCCCAGTCGGTTCAACCTGAAGAAAATTGGTGCGCTACTCGACAAACGAGAGGTTTCCGACAAAAAGCCGCCCCCGCGGAAACTCGATATCAAGCTGGATAAGCCCAAGCCACAGATCTCTGATGGGGAACGCAAACGCCGACTGGCCAGCATTGAAAGTGCCATTGCCGCCCAGGTTTCTCGCTGCTGGTCTGCCCCGGCCGGTGCCAAATATGCTGAAGAACTGGTGGTGCGCATTCGTATTAATCTTGCGCCAGACGGCCAGCTGATCGGCACACCCAAAATCCTTGATACCTCCAGAATGCGGTCGGATGGGTTCTTCCGGGCCGCTGCGGAAGCAGCCCGACGGGCGATCCAGCGTTGCGGTAAACTGGAATTACCGGTGCAGGACTACGATATCTGGAAGGAAGTTGTTTTGAATTTTGACCCGAGTAAAATGTAGCCCAGCACTCGCGCTCCGCTCACCGAAAGGTTGCCCAGCAATGTCGTATGGAAAGTCGCTACCGCGTTTCCTGTTCCCTGTTGCCTTCGTTCTTTGCTTCGTCTCTGTCGCGCTGGTTGATCGGCCTGCACAGGCATTGATTGAAGTTGATGTCACGAAGTTCAATGTCGAGCCTTTGCCGCTGGCAATTGCGGCCTTTGAAGGGTCCAGCGAAATAGAGGTCAAGGAACAGGACATGCGGACCCTGGGGCGTGACCTTGCCCAGGTTATTTCCGATGATTTGCGTCGCTCCGGGCTTTTTCGGCCGTTACCGGAGCAATCTTTCATCCAGCGGGATGTCAGCGATAAAGCAAGGCCGCGTTTTGTGGAATGGCAGCGCATCAATGCCCAAGGGTTGGTTGTTGGCAGTGTGCGGATGATGGCCGATGGACGCATCGATGTAACCTTCCGCCTTTGGGATGTGTTTGCCCGCCAGCAGATTGCTGGCGTGCGGTATCAGACGACGGAAGATAATTGGCGGCAGATTGCCCATCGCATTGCCGATGCGGTGTATGAGCGCATCACCGGCGAAGAGGGTTATTTTGATACCCGCATTGTCTATGTGGCCGAGACAGGGCCCATCATAGATCGGACAAAACGCTTGGCGATCATGGACCAGGATGGGGCAAATCACCAGTTTCTGACGGATGGCCTCTATCTGGCGCTGACGCCTCGCTTCTCGCCAACGGCGCAGGAAATCACCTACCTGTCCTATTATAACAACCGGCCGCGGGTCTATATTTACAATGTCGATACGGGCCGCCAGGAAGTGCTGGGTGACTTTGAAGGCATGACGTTCGCCCCCCGATTTTCGCCTGACGGCCATAAAGTTGTCATGAGTATGGTGCAGAACGGCAATTCTGACATCTACATTATGGACCTGCGGACCCGCGAAGTGCGCCAGCTGACAAGCCACCCCGATATTGATACCGCGCCCAGCTTTGCGCCGGATGGCCGCCACATTGTGTTCGAGTCCGACCGTAGCGGCACCCAGCAGCTCTATGTGATGCGGGACGATGGCATGGACGTCAAACGTATCAGTTTTGGCCGCGGTCGCTACAAAACACCTGTTTGGTCCCCGCGTGGAGACCTGATCGCCTTTACCCATAGCCGGGGGCGGCGCTATTCCATCGGCGTGATGCGCCCAGACGGCAGCCGTGAACGTTTCCTGACGGAAAGTTTCCTGGATGAAGGGCCAACATGGTCACCCAATGGTCGTGTTTTGATGTTCTTCCGCCAGGTGCCGTTTAATGAGAGAGGCGAAGGCGGCTCTTATTCTATTTGGACTATTGACCTGACCGGTCGCAATGAACGTCGGATTGAGACCGAGAGTGATGCATCTGATCCGGCGTGGTCGCCACTAATTCGTTGATACGTGAAATGACGTATAAGCGTGCAGAAAATAAGAAGATATTGGCAGGAAATGCCTGCACATTCAGGGATAAGACGGTACTATGCCGACCTGATCAGATACGAATCGGGCAGGCGCGACCTGTCAACGGATTGAGGGGATTGTGGTGATGAACGGTTTTCAGCATATCAAAACATTCGGAATGCTTTCGCTCGTGCTGTTTGTAGCGGCTTGTGCGTCGCAGGAAACAGCGCAGACAGAGGCAGAGCCGATCATCATTAAAGAGCAAATGCCCGAAGAGCCCAAGCCCGTTGTTCGCCGAAGCACAAACAATGAAGTTGCGCCGGGCAGCCAGCGTGAATTGGAAGCCATGGCCGGCCGCCGTGTCTATTTCGGGTATGACCGTTACGACTTGAACGGTCAGGCCCAGCAGGTGCTGCGCAACCAGGCGGCCTGGCTCAAGCAATACCCGCAGAAAAACATTATTGTCGAAGGGCACTGCGACGAGCGCGGCACCCGTGAATACAACCTGGCGCTGGGTGCCCGCCGTGCCAATGCGGTGCGTCGCTACCTGATGGTGCTTGGTATTGATGGTGACCGTATCCGGACCATTTCCTACGGCAAGGAACGTCCTGAAGTGGCGGCTTCCAATGAAACGGCCTGGGCGCGTAATCGTCGCGCGATCACCCTGGTCGAATAAGCCACTTGTTCGGCGCGTCCAACATGAAAAATATGCGTTCGGTGCGTGCCAGTGTGGTGCGCACCTTTGCCATTGCGTCTTTGAGCTTGGGCTCATTGGGTGTTGTTCCTGCGGCAACAGCACAGGAGAGCGAAGAGGCGCGGTTCCGTTCAGAAATGGAAATCCGGTTAATGGAAATGGAAAACCGTTTCCGTACCGTTACAGGGCAGTATGAAGAAGCCATGTATCGGCTGACGCAGATGAACCGTACCCTGGAGAATACGCTGGCAGATGTGGAGTTCCGTCTGCAGCAATTGGAGCAAGGGGCCGTTACACCTGCGCCGGCGATAGGTGACGGTGCACCGGCTGTTGAAAGCGAAGATACGCCAGCTGTTGCAGACGCGCCGTCTGTCGACGCGGGCGGTGAAATTTCTACATCGGACGTCGCTGCCCTGACAGCGCCTGCGCCCGCTGCCGCCGAGACCATTACACCTGAAACGCATCCGGAACGTTATCTCAAGGGTGAAACGCCCGAAGAACATTTCCGCGCTGCCTTCTTCCTGGTTCGAAGCGATGATTTGGACAGGGCTATTGATGCACTGCGGGCATTTGTTGCCCTGCATCCTGATCATCCCTACCGGGCCAATGCAGAATATTGGTTGGGGCGCAGTCATGGCGCGAAGGATGATCATGATGAAGCCGCGCGTATTCTATTGGCTGCCTATGACCGTCATGCAGACAGCGAAAAAGGGGCGGAAATATTGCTTCACCTGGGGCTGAGCTTGCACAATCTCGGCCAGAATGAAGGGGCGTGTAGCGCCTTTGGCGAATTGGAGCGCCGGTTTGCCGATATGAACCAGACGATCAGGGAAGGATTGACAGATGGCCAACAAAAGGCGGGATGCCTCTAGCCAATCTGTTGTGCCCGAACATTCGGGTTCACTCCCGCATATTGTCTCTTCACCATCAAAGCCGCTGGCGAACCCCGTATCAGCAGACGAGTTCGCACAATTGTTGGCCCCCCTCCTGCCAGATAGTACGACGTCTGTAGCCATTGCCGTCTCTGGTGGCGCCGACAGCATGGCGCTTGTTCTGTTGGCGCATCAATGGGCGCAGCAGGCAGGGCGCCATCTTGTCGCCATGACAGTGGACCATGGATTGCGCCCGGAATCGGGTGCCGAAGCAGAACAGGTCGAGCGCTGGCTCAAGCAATTGGGGGTTCGCCATGTCGTGCTGGGCGTCGAGGGAGGCAAACCTACGTCCAATGTGCAGGCCTGGGCACGCGAGCAGCGTTACATGCTGATGAGCGAGTATTGTGCTGCGCACGATATCACCGCGCTCTTCCTGGCGCATCACCTTGACGACCAGGCGGAGACATTGCTGCTGCGGCTGGCACGGGGTAGTGGGGTTGATGGCTTGTCTGCCATGGCACCTGTCATGGCGCCTGCTTTTGAAGGGGCGCCATATCTGTTGCGCCCTCTGCTGGATGTTCCCCGAGAACGTTTGCTTGCCACACTTTCAGGGCGGCAACAGGCCTGGATCGAAGACCCGTCCAATCAGGACCAGAAATATGCGCGTAGCCGTGTGCGTCAGGCGCGGGGGACACTGGAAAGTTTGGGGCTTACGAATGACAGGCTGGCCCAGACTGCTCTTAAAATGCGGCGGGCAAAGGCGGCGCTGGATGCAGACGTATCCGGGTTGGCTGGCGCCAGTGTCGATCTGTCGAAGGATGGCTATGCCACGTTGAAGCTGGCGTCGTTTTCGATGGGGGTTGAAGAAGTTCAATTGCGCTTGTTGTCGCGTCTTCTTCGGGCGGTTGGCGGCAAGGCATACGCGCCACGGGAAGGGCGGCTAAAGGCGCTATTGGACGACATGTTAAAGGCAGACATCGGGGGTGGCCGCACCCTGTCCGGTTGCCGGTTGGTTCCTGATAGCGCGGGTGAGCAGTATCTGTTGTGTCGGGAAACACGCGGGATAGAAGGGCAAAAACCATTGCTCCCTGATACGCCAGTGTATTGGGATGGGCGCTATCGACTGGGCGTGAACACGGGCATGGTTGAAGATGGTTTGCTCGTTGGCCGGCTGGGTACGGACGGCCTGCGGACGATTCGTGAAACGGCAGAGGCCGACCTGTTGCAAAGCCTGCCCCGGCTTGTACAGAGTAATTTGCCTGCACTATGGCGAAAGGGTGAGGTTGTTGCTGTTTTGGTGTCAGATCAGGCCAACACTATGGTCTGTTGGGAAAATCTGGCTGTCAGGCGGTACAGGCTGCAGGTGAATCAGCACCCTAGACGGTAGAAATACCCTTGTTTGGCAAGGTAAAAACCCTATGTTTCCTTGAAGTGAGACGCATGAGCCGTCTGGCCGCAAAGCCGGTGTGGCGCTGGCCCTTAACAGGATAGTAGCTGTGAACAAGAATTTCGGACGCAACCTCTTTGTCTATGCCCTGGCAGCCGTTGTGCTGTTGGCGCTGTTCAACCAGTTCCAGGGCGGTGGTACCCGCACGGGCATGGATGCTCTCAAATATTCCGACTTCAAGGCGGAAGTGCAGAAGGGCAATGTAGACGAGGTCGTCATTCGCCGCGCGTCAATTGTGGGCAAGTACCGCAACAGCGAAGGCGGCTTTACTGTTGCCAAAGGTGATGAACTGGACCCAGACCTGACGGCGATCATGGATGCCCAGGGTGTTGCTTATGAATTTGACCCAGAAGAAGGCAGTGCATTCTGGAGCATGATCCTGGGTTGGCTGATCCCTATGGCGCTGTTGATCGCGGTGTGGTTGTTCATCATGCGGCAGATGCAGTCTGGCACGGGCAAAGCCATGGGCTTTGGCAAGTCGAAGGCGCGTATGCTGACAGAGTCCTCCAAGCGCGTGACATTTGAGGATGTCGCCGGCGTTGAAGAAGCCAAGGAAGAAGTCGAAGAAATTGTCGACTTCCTGAAGGATCCGCAACGCTTTCAGCGTCTGGGCGGTAAAATTCCGCGCGGTGCGTTGCTGGTCGGCCCCCCGGGCACCGGTAAAACACTGTTGGCGCGCGCGATTGCAGGCGAAGCCAATGTGCCCTTTTTCACCATTTCTGGCTCCGACTTTGTTGAAATGTTTGTCGGTGTTGGCGCGAGCCGCGTACGCGACATGTTCGAGCAGGCGAAGAAAAACGCACCTTGCATTGTGTTTATCGATGAAATCGACGCCGTTGGCCGCCATCGCGGCGCAGGCCTTGGCGGTGGTAATGATGAACGCGAACAGACCCTGAACCAGTTGCTGGTTGAGATGGACGGCTTTGAAGACAATGAAGGCGTTATTATCATCTCGGCAACCAACCGACCGGATGTGTTGGACCCCGCGCTTCTGCGTCCGGGCCGGTTCGACCGCCAGATCGTTGTGCCGAATCCCGACGTCACCGGTCGTGAAAAAATCCTGAAAGTGCACATGCGCAATGTGCCGCTGGCGCCGGACGTCAAGGCCATGACCATTGCCCGTGGTACGCCTGGTTTCTCTGGGGCAGATCTGGCTAATCTGGTCAACGAAGCAGCCCTGCTGGCGGCCCGTCGTGGCAAGAAGATCGTTGCCATGCAGGAATTTGAAGACGCCAAGGACAAGGTCATGATGGGCCCTGAGCGGCGTTCCATGGTGATGTCCGAGAAGGAAAAAGAGCTGACGGCCTATCATGAGGCAGGCCATGCCCTGATGACGTTCAATGTCCCGGATACCGACCCGATCCATAAGGCGACAATTATTCCCCGTGGCCGTGCACTGGGCATGGTGATGCAGCTGCCGGAGTCTGACAAATTGTCGCAAAGCCGCGAACAAATGCATTCCCGCCTAGCGGTGATGATGGGTGGCCGTGTCGCTGAAGAGCAGATCTTCGGTTACGACAAGGTTACCTCTGGGGCGTCGTCAGACATTTCGCAGGCTACCAAGCTGGCCCGGGCCATGGTTACCGAATGGGGTATGAGCGACAAGCTTGGCCCATTGGCATATGGCGATAACCAGCAGGAAGTCTTCCTGGGGCACTCGGTCGCGCAGACCCAGAATATTTCTGAGGAAACCGCAGAACTCATCGATGCAGAAATCCGCCGCATTGTTGATGAAGCCTATGAGCTGACCAAGAACGTGCTGCACGACAAGGCCGATGACCTGCATAAGATTGCGCAGGCGCTCATTGAATATGAAACGCTGACCGGCGATGAGCTTCGCACCTTGTTGGACGGGGGTGACATCGACCGTGAAGAAGATGTACCCGATGAACCGACGACCCCGGGTAAGCCGCAGACGGTCCCGAGCGCGGGTCGACCCAAGCCCAATTTGGGCGGCTCGCCGGAACCGCAGGGCACCTAGTAGCCTGTTTATGGTGCTGTCCAAGACTTGATCCATGACAGGTGCAAGCATACCTAACGCCACTGGGCCGCTCTCTTTCGAGCGGCCTTTGGTTATGGGCGTCGTCAATGTGACGCCGGACAGTTTTTCCGACGGCGGACAATTTCTCGACCCTGCCAATGCCATTACTCATGGCAAGGCGCTATATGAGGCGGGGGCTGACATTCTCGACATTGGTGGCGAGTCGACCCGGCCCGGGGCTGACCCTGTTTCGCCCCAGGAAGAAGTCCGGCGGGTTGTCCCTGTTATCGAGGGTCTCAAAGGTCTGAGCGTGCCGCTCTCTATCGACACGCGCCATGCTGATGTCATGCAGGCCGCCTTGCAGGCGGGGGCTAGCCTTCTCAATGATGTTTCAGCCCTTACGCATGACCCGAACAGCATGGCGGTTGCCGCTGGTTCTGACGTGCCGGTCATTCTCATGCATGCGCAGGGCACGCCCCAGACCATGCAGGATGACCCCCATTACGAAGACGTCGTGGCCGAGGTGACAGCCTATCTTCAAGGCCGCGTGGATGCGTGCATGGAGGCCGGAATTGACGCCTCTCGCCTGATTTTGGACCCGGGCATTGGCTTTGGTAAAACGTTCGACCACAATATCGCGCTGATGGCCGGGCTTGGCGAACTGGTCTCGCTGGGGCACCCGGTCCTGTTGGGTGCATCCCGCAAGCGTTTTATTGGAGCCTTGACCGGTGTTGACGTTGCAGAAGATCGTGTAAGCGGCTCTGTTGCCGCTGCCCTTGCGGGAATTGCTCAAGGCGTTCATATAGTACGGGTGCATGATGTTGCAGAAACATGCCAGGCGATCGCTGTCTGGCAGGCGATTGAAAACACACGGGAAAAGACCAGCTGATCGGGACGCAGAATGGCTGAACGACAATATTTCGGAACAGATGGCATTCGTGGCACGGCCAATACCAGCCCCATGACGGCGGAGGTGGCCATGCATGTGGGTATGGCCGCCGGGCAATATTTCACCAATGGCGACCATCGCCACCGTGTGATCATTGGCAAGGATACGCGCCTGTCGGGCTACATGCTCGAGGCAGCCATGACATCGGGCTTCGCTTCCGTGGGCATGGATGTGGTGCTGGTTGGACCCATGCCAACCCCGGCCATTGCGATGCTGACGCGGTCTCTGCGGGCAGATTTGGGTGTCATGATCTCCGCGTCCCACAACGCCTATGCCGACAACGGCATCAAGCTCTTCGGGCCAGATGGCTTCAAACTGTCAGACGAGATTGAATTGGCGATCGAGACCGCCATGCAGGGTCCCATGGATGACCTGTTGGCAGGTTCCGCCGATATTGGCCGGGCCCGGCGGCTCGATGATGTTCAGGGCCGATATGTGGAATTTGCCAAGGCAACCTTCCCAGCCAGCAAACGGTTGGAGGACCTTAAGATCGTGCTCGATTGCGCCAACGGCGCGGCATACAAGGTTGCCCCCGCCGTGCTGTGGGAACTGGGGGCAGACCTGGTGACTATCGGTGTTTCGCCCGATGGCTTCAATATCAATGAAGGCTGTGGATCAACGGACACTGATTTGCTTTGCCAGACGGTTGTCGATGAACGTGCCGATATCGGTATTGCCCTGGATGGGGATGCCGACCGGTTGCTGGTTTCTGATGAAAAAGGGCGTTTGGTCGATGGCGATCAGCTGATGGCCTTGATCGCCCGATCCTGGCAGCAGTCGGGTCGAATCAAGGGCGGTGGCATCGTTGCAACTGTGATGTCCAATCTGGGGTTGGAACGCCATCTGGAAGGCCTTGGCCTGTCGCTCGCCCGCACCAAGGTTGGCGACCGCTATGTTGTCGAACACATGCGGGCGCATGGCTTTAACCTGGGCGGGGAACAGTCCGGTCATATGGTGATGACGGATTACGGCACCACTGGCGACGGGCTTGTCTCGGCCCTGCAGGTGCTCGATGCCCTGGTGGATGCGGGCAAGCCTGCCAGCGAGGTTTGTGCCGTATTCGACCGTACGCCGCAGATTTTGGAAAATGTGCGCTTCACTGGTGCTTCCCCTTTGAATGATGCCACCCTTAAAGCAGCGATAGCCGAAGGGGACGCGCAGATGGGCGACAAAGGCCGCCTGGTCATTCGCCCTTCAGGCACCGAGCCTCTTATTCGCGTGATGGGCGAATGCAATGATGAAGCATTGCTGCGGAATATTATCTCGGACATCGTAAACGCGGTAAAGGCAGCCCAATGACCCAGGGTCGCGTGCTGGTGATCGCCGGCTCTGATTCGGGCGGCGGCGCGGGCATTCAGGCTGATATCAAGACAATTACAGCTCTGGGCGGCTATGCGGCCACGGCGGTTACCGCGCTGACGGTGCAGAATACGTTGGGGGTGCAAGCGATTGAGCCTGTTTCGACAGATTTTGTCTCCAGGCAGATAGAGGTTGTCCTGGATGATTTGGGTGCCGATGCGATCAAGATTGGCATGCTCGGCTCGGCAGACATTGTGCGCAGTGTCGCAGACGCGCTGACCGGGTTCGATGGCCCGATTATTCTCGACCCGGTGATGGTGGCCAAAGGCGGGGCCAGCCTGCTGGAAGATGATGCGACGTCGAGCATGATAGAGCGCCTGATACCGATGACCTATTTGCTGACCCCGAATATCCCGGAATCAGAAGTGTTGACAGGTTTATCGATTGGTGGCGCGCCAACAATGGCGCCGGCTGCCCGCGCGCTGCGCGATATGGGTGCCGAGAACATCCTGCTCAAGGGTGGGCATCTGGAAGGCGAAATGCTGACGGACCTACTGTTGACACCAGAAGGACCCACGGCCTTTCAGGCCCGGCGGATAGAAAGCCAGCATACACACGGGACTGGCTGTACCCTGGCGAGTGCCTGTGCGGCAGGACTTGCGCTGGGGCAGGACTTGCCCACGGCGATTGCCCGCGCCCGGGCCTATGTGCGTGAGGCGATTCGCACCGCACCCGGATTCGGTGCGGGTCAGGGGCCGTTGAACCACGGTCACCCGCTGCAGGGAGGCTAGAACGCCTGCGTTTCCTGCATTCCAGATGTGATAAATGCTTCGTTGACATCATACCGCCTGACCCTATTATCCGCCCGAAACTGGCCGGAAACGGCCATCGGTTGCGCGAAATTATGACAGAGCACGCACCATGACAGCAGTCGCTGAAAAGCCGAACACACGGCCCGCGAACCCCAATTTTTCCTCAGGCCCCTGTGCAAAGCGCCCGGGTTGGTCACTTTCTGCGTTGGAAGATGCCTGCCTTGGCCGGTCCCATCGGTCTGGTCCGGGCAAGGCCAAGCTGGCAGAAGCTATTGACCGTACCCGTGCGATTCTTGGCGTGCCAGAAGACTACCGCATCGGTATTGTGCCGGCGTCTGACACCGGCGCCGTTGAAATGGCGCTGTGGTCACTGCTGGGTGCTCGCGGTGTTGATGTACTGGCATGGGAAAGCTTTGGTTCTGGCTGGGTTGGTGATGTGCTGAACCAGTTGAAGCTCGATGATGTACGTCGCATGGATGCCGATTATGGCGAATTGCCCGACCTGTCCCTGACAGACCCGGACCGTGACATTGTATTTACCTGGAACGGTACGACATCTGGTGTCTGCGTCCCCGATGGCGACTGGATTGCAGACGACCGTAATGGTCTGACGATCTGTGATGCAACCTCTGCCGTGTTTGCCATGGACCTGCCGTGGCAGAAGCTCGACGTCGTCACTTACTCTTGGCAGAAGGTGATGGGTGGTGAAGCAGCCCATGGCATGCTGATTCTGAGCCCGCGTGCTGTAGAGCGGCTGGAAAATTACAGCCCGGTCTGGCCCATGCCAAAGATCTTCCGCCTCACCAAGGGTGGTAAGCTCATAGATGGTGTCTTCCGGGGCGAGACCATCAACACGCCATCTATGCTATGCGTGGAAGACTATATCGACGCCCTTGTCTGGGCCGACGGGCTTGGCGGTCTTGAGGGACTCATTGGCCGCTCGCAGGCCAATTTGGCGGCGTTGGAAAACTGGGTTGCCGGTGCCGATTGGGTCGACTTCCTTGCAGGAGACAAAGCCATTCGTTCCAACACATCTGTTTGTTTGAAGATTGTAGACCCCTGGTTCACCGCGCTTGATGCGGATGCACAGGCAGCGGCTGCCAAAAAGATCGCCTCCCTGCTGGATGGGGAAGGCGTGGCCTATGACATCGGTGCCTATCGTGATGCACCCCCGGGTCTGCGCATTTGGGCCGGTGCTACGGTAGAAACATCAGACCTGGAAGGTCTCACCCCCTGGCTCGATTGGGCCTTTAACGAGGTAAAGAACGCATGACCAAAGTTCTCATTTCCGACAAGCTAAGCCCACGCGCGGCTGAAATTTTCCGCGAACGGGGTGTCGAGGTTGACCAGATTACGGGTATGAGCCCGGAAGAACTGTCTGCCTGCATCGGCGACTATGACGGTTTGGCTATTCGCTCTGCCACCAAGGTAACGGCTGATATCCTGGCCGCCGCTGACAATTTGAAAGTTGTTGGCCGCGCCGGTATCGGTGTCGACAATGTCGATATCCCCGAAGCCACCGCCCGTGGTGTTGTGGTGATGAACACACCGTTCGGCAATTCCATCACCACCGCTGAACACGCCATTGCCATGATGTTCGCTCTGGCACGGCAGATCCCGTCTGCCGATCGCTCCACCCAGGAAGGCAAGTGGGAAAAGTCCCGCTTCATGGGTGTCGAGCTGACCGGCAAGACCCTGGGCCTGATCGGCTGCGGTAATATTGGTTCCATCGTTGCAGAACGCGCGCTGGGCCTGCGCATGAAGGTCGTGGCTTTTGACCCGTATCTGTCGCCGGAACGCGCGGTTGATCTGGGTGTTGAAAAGGCCGACCTGGACACGCTGTTGTCCCGTGCTGACTTTATTACGCTGCATACACCGCTGACAGATGGCACGCGCAATATCATCAATGCAGATGCCATTGCGAAGATGAAAGATGGCATTCGTATTGTTAACTGCGCCCGCGGTGGTCTGGTTAATGAAGCCGACCTGCTGGATGGATTGAATAGCGGCAAGGTGGCCGGTGCGGCATTTGACGTGTTCGAAGTTGAGCCTGCCAAGGAAAACGCCCTGTTTGGTCATGAAAACTTCATTGCGACCCCGCATCTGGGTGCCTCCACTGAAGAAGCGCAGGAAAATGTGGCCGTTCAGGTTGCTGAGCAGATGGCCGACTATCTGGTCGATGGTGCGGTAACCAATGCCCTGAATATGCCGTCGGTCTCCGCTGACGAAGCACCGCGCCTGCGGCCCTATATGAAGCTGGCAGAACAGTTGGGTAGCTTTATTGGTCAGGTAACCGAATCCGGCATCAAGATGGTGGATGTCGAGTATGAAGGCCATGCTACGGCGGTGCTAACCAGTCCGCTGACCTCGATCATCCTGCAGAGCCTGTTGGCGCCGGTGCTTGATGTCTCGGTTAACATGGTGAATGCGGAAACCGTTGCCAAAGAGCGTGACATTGACGTGTGCGAAACAAAGCATAGTCGTGAAGGTGACTACACCACGCTGATCCGCCTGACGGTGACGTCTGAAAAGGCAACGCGTGTTATTGAAGGTACGCTGTTTGCCGATGGGGAGCCGCGGATCGTTCATGTCATGGGCATGGATGTTGAAGCGCAGTTGGCGCCGAACATGCTGTTTGTCACGAACCAGGACGTGGTGGGCTTCATCGGAGCACTGGGTACGCTGCTGGGTGAAGCCGGTGTGAACATTGCCAACTTCAATTTGGGCCGCGAAGCGGGCGCCGACAGTAATGGCGCGCTGGCGCTCATTCATGTCGACGAAGAAATCTCCGACGAACTCTTGGCCAAGGTCTGTGCTTTGCCGAATGTCCGTCAGGCCAAGGCGCTTTCTTTCTAGGCTTCTGCTAGAGGATCACCTTCTAGGGGCTGGTCTGCGTTCGAAATAGTCTGTAAAAAGCGTCGACACAACAAACAGGACTTGAAGTAATGACCGATGCTGCGTCCAAAGCATTGCTGCCCATTGGGCTGCACGACACGCTGGCCCCGATGGCCGAGCGGGAAGCATCCGTTGTATCCACGCTCCTGAACAGCTTTTACAGCTTCGGTTACGGGCAAATTGCCGCCCCGCTAGCAGAGTTTGAAGAAACCTTGCTGTCTGGCGTGGGGGCGTCTGAAGGTCGCCGTATGTTCCGGCTGATGGACCCTGCCTCGCGGCAGATGCTGGGTATCCGCACCGATATCACCACCCAGATTGCCCGCATCGCCACCACGCGCCTGGCGGAAGCAGCACGGCCTTTGCGTCTGTGCTATGCCGGTCAGGTCTTGCGGGTAGAAGGCGACCAATTGCGCCGCGAACGTGAAGTTTGCCAGGCAGGTGTTGAACTGGTGGGCGAAGCGGCAACAACAGCAGACCTTGAAGTGCTGAGCCTGGCCATTCAGTCCGTTCGCGCGGCTGGTATTGACGGTTTTACCGTTGATTTGACTCTGCCGCAATTCGTGCCCCAGCTCTGCGACAGCCTGGGTGTGGATGCTGAAACTACGGCCAGGATACGCGAGGCTCTCGACAGCAAAGATATTGATACGCTCAATGCGCTGGAAGGTGACGCAGGCGCCTTGTTCAAGGCACTGCTGAGTGCGGCGGGCCCGGCTGATATAGCGCTGGAGCGCCTTGCCAGGTTGGACCTGCCAGCAGCCATTGCGTCACAGATCGACGGGATGGCCGCTTTTGTCGCGGCCCTGCGTGAGCAGCATTCCAAGGTCACGCTGACAATTGACCTGGGTGAATACCGCAATTTTGAATATCACGAAGGACTGTGTTTCACGCTCTTTGCGCCGGACGGTGACGGCGAATTGGCGCGTGGCGGTCGGTACAGCGTTAGCGGCGAAGATGGCGACGCTGAAACGGCCGTTGGTTTCACGGTTTATGTTGACGCTGTCATGCGTGCCCGCGCCGAAGATGACGTGCCGAATTGCGTCTTCGTGCCACTTGAAGAAGCGGCACAGGCCGCAACCCTGCGCGCGGAAGGGTGGCGCGTTGTAACCGGCCTGACAGCAGCGGCAGATGCTGCACAAGAAGCAAAAAGAATGGGGTATACCCACGTCTATGACGCTGGGCAAATCAACGAACTCTAGGCACCCCGAGGGAAGATCATGGCAAATGTAGTGGTGTTGGGCTCCCAGTGGGGCGACGAAGGCAAGGGCAAGATTGTTGACTGGCTGTCTGAACGGGCAGACGTCGTGGTGCGCTTTCAGGGTGGCCATAATGCCGGCCATACGCTTGTTATTGGCGACAACGTCTACAAGACGTCGGCGCTTCCCTCTGGTGTCGTGCGCCCGGACAAAGTCTCGGTGGTCGGCAATGGCGTTGTCGTCGACCCATGGGCCTTTATGGCTGAGATTGAAAAGCTGCGCGGCCAGGGGCTGGAGATTTCGCCCGATAATTTGAAGCTGGCAGACAATGCGCCGCTGATTCTGCCGATCCATGTGCGTCTGGATGAAATGCGCGAAACTTCCAATGAGATTCGGAAGATCGGCACGACCAAGCGCGGTATCGGCCCAGCCTATGAAGACAAGATCGGTCGTCGCGCCCTGCGCCTGATCGACCTGTCGGACCCGGACACGCTGGCGGACAAAGTCACCGCACTTCTCGACCATCACAATGCCTTGCGCCGTGGTTATGGCCGCGAAGAGCTGGATGGCACCGAAGTTGTTGAGCAGCTCAAGGAAGTTGCTCCAAAAATTCTGCCCTATATGACCCGTGTTTGGCAGTACCTCAATGACGCCAAGATCGCCGGCAAACGGATTCTGTTTGAAGGTGCCCAGGGCATGTTGCTCGACATCGACCATGGTACGTATCCTTACGTGACATCGTCCAATATGGCTGCAGCGCAGGCAGCAACCGGCTCAGGTATGGCACCGCGCGACATTTCCTATGTGCTCGGCATCACCAAGGCCTATACGACCCGCGTGGGTGAAGGGCCATTCCCCACCGAACTGCATGATGAAATCGGGCAATATCTTGGTGAAAAGGGCCATGAATTTGGTGTGGTGACCGGCAGATCCCGCCGCTGCGGCTGGTTTGATGCTGTTATTGTACGCCAGACAGTAATCACTGGTGGTGTAGACGGCATTGCATTGACCAAGATGGACGTGTTGGACGGCATGGACGAAATCAAGATCTGCACCGGCTATGAGCTGGATGGTCAGGTAATTGACTATCTGCCAGCAGGTGCACCGGAACAGGCCCGCGTCAAGCCGATCTATGAAAGCTTTGAAGGTTGGAAAGGCACCACAGCCGGTGCCCGCACGTGGAATGACCTGCCGGCACAGGCGGTGAAATATGTCCGCCGAATTGAGGAATTGATTGGCGCGCCCGTGGCTTCGGTCTCTACGTCACCGCAGCGTGATGATACCATCCTGGTGCGCGACCCGTTTGCTGACTAGTCAGCGAACTTGAAGGCATTAAAAAAAGGGGCTGAATGATCGGCCCCTTTTGTTTTTCTGGTCTGATTGACCTGATCAGGCGGAGAAACTGTCTCGGGCCTGTTCACTTTCCACCATCCGTTCCCGCATGGCGTTGCGCATAGCCTTTTGCAGTTTCTCAAAGGCACGAGCCTCAATCTGGCGCACGCGTTCTCGCGAAATATCATAGGTCTGGCTCAGCTCTTCCAGCGTCGTTGCGCTGTCCTGCAGGCGGCGTTCGGTCAGAATATGCTGCTCGCGCTCATTCAACCCCTGCATGGCCTCTACCAGCAGTTCACGGCGCAGGTCCATTTCACTTTGTTCGGCAAGCTGGGCTTCCTGGTCGATGTCGTCATCGACCAGCATGTCCTGCCAGTCCGTCTCGGAATCAGACTTCAAAGGTGCGTTTAGCGAGCTGTCCTGACCACCCAGTCGGCGGTTCATATTGACCACTTCCTGCTCAGGTACGCCGAGGCGTTCGGCAATTTCCGTCACATGATCGGGGTGCAAATCACCATCATCGATCGCTTCAATCTGCCCTTTGACGCGGCGCAGGTTAAAGAACAGCTTCTTCTGCGCAGCTGTGGTGCCCATCTTCACCAAAGACCAGGACCGCAGTACATATTCCTGAATAGAAGCACGGATCCACCACATGGCATAGGTTGCCAGGCGGAAGCCCTTTTCGGGGTCGAATTTCTTGACCGCCTGCATCATGCCGACATTGCCTTCAGAGATCAGCTCGCCCAGTGGCAGGCCGTAACCGCGATAGCCCATGGCAATTTTGGCCACAAGTCGCAGGTGGCTTGTCACCAGCTTGTGCGCAGCATCGGTGTCGCCATGCTCTTGCCAGCTATTGGCGAGCATGTATTCCTCATCCTGCGTAAGCATCGGGAATTTACGAATCTCCTGAAGATAGCGGGAGAGCGAACCCTCCGGGCTAATAACAACAGGCAATTGGTCGGACGACATAGCGGACCCCAACTTGGTAACTTAAACGACCTCTCGTAAACCCATAAAGTATACAGGAAGTCTCCTCCAAAGGCGACTAGGCAGCGAGTGCGGCCATGAGCGCGAGCATGTCATGTGGTAATTTACTCTCAAATTTCAAGGGGTTTCCTGAAATTGGGTGGTCGAAACCCAGTATCCCAGCATGTAACGCCTGGCGCTCAAAGGCCTGAATGGCCTCTCTTGCACCCTTGGGCAGGCCGCCGACCATCTTGCCGCGGCCATAAACAGGGTCCCCCAGCAGGGGGTGCCCAATATGGGTCATGTGCACGCGGATCTGGTGCGTTCGCCCGGTTTGCAGGCGGCATTCCACCAGGCTGGCCCAAGGGTCATGCCGTGGGCCAAACAGGTCCTTGACCTCATAATGCGTTGCGGCTTCTTTGCCGCCATGTTCCTGTACCGCAATTTGCAGCCGGTTATGTTTCGAGCGCCCCAAGGGTAAATCGATCGTGCCACTGCGGGGGCGCGGGGCTGTCCAGCACAAGGCAATATAAGCCCGTTCAATGGAATGCACGGCAAATTGGTCGGAAAGCCCCTGATGGGCTTCATCATTTTTGGCGGCTACCAGTAGGCCCGATGTGTCTTTGTCGAGCCGATGAACGATGCCGGGCCGACGCGCCCCGCCAATGCCTGACAGGCTGTCGCCGCAATGAGCGATCAGCGCATTCACCAGGGTGCCGCCGGCATGACCGGGGGCAGGGTGAACAACCAGCCCGGCGGGCTTGTCGATGACGATAAGGTCGTCATCTTCGTAAACAACGGTGAGGGGGATGTCTTCGCCCTTGGGCGTTGGGTCTTCCGGGGGCGGGATGGTCACCTGCCATGTCTGGCCGGGTTTGACCTTGGCAGATGGGTCCAGTATCGTCGCCCCGGTTTCGAGTAGGCAAACCTGCCCGGCTTCGATCAGCGTGCGCAAGCGGGCGCGTGACAGGTCCGGCAAGGCGTCGGCCAACGCCTTGTCCAGGCGCTTGGCGGTGGTCTCCTCGTCGATGGCAACGGTGACAGATTCTGCAGGTGATTGGCTCATGACAGAACAAGTGGACCAAAAAGAGCTTTGGCTCAAGCGATTGGTGATTTTTCTCGGCGTTCTGCTGGTGATTTGCTTCTTTATAGTGGCGGGCACCATCGCTTATCGCCTGTCTACCGGGGGAGAAGATGAAGTGGCACCCGTGGCGGCAGAACCCGTTGTGGAGGCAGTTACAAAGCCAACCATCATTAACGCGCCGGCTCTGCCGGCGAACGATCTGGCCATTGCGATCCCCGAAGACAGAAAAGTAATCGGCGTCACGGTTGATGGCCCCCACTGGTTACTGCTGTTGGATGGCCGGGGCAGTCAGCAGATCTGGATTGTCAACAAAGCCGACGGTGTTGTGCTGCGCAAGGTTCAGTTGGTTGAGGTCGACGATTGAGATTAGTCCTTCCAGCTGAGCTTCAGCAGCTGCTGGTAGGCGAGACCAAGGCCGCCTTGCCCCATGAATGTTGTGGCCTGCTTATCGGCGCGCATGCATCGGATTGCATAGAGGTGTCGGACATAGCGATCAGCGACAATTTGGCAGATGATCCATCCCAGAGTTTCGAAATAGATATGCGCCTTCGATTGCGCTTTCAGAAAGAACTGAGGGGGACAAGCAAATCGGTTATCGGGCACTACCACTCTCACCCCAATGGTCGTGTCGGCCTGTCTGGTAAGGATAAAGCCCAGGCTTGGGAGGACCAGATGGTCTGGCTGGTTATAGCTGCGGGGGAAGAAACTTTCATACTGTCTGCTGACCTGTATGATGCGGCGGCACAGACCTTTCAGTCATTGGTGATTGCTGCAGAACAAGGGTAGGGAAGGCCAAGCCTATTCGTCGCTGTCGCCGTTGTCACTGTCAGTATTGTCACTGTCACCGTCGTCACTATCGCCATCGTCACTATCGCCATCGTCGCTGTCACTGCCACTCCAGCCCGTATCACTGCAGACTTTATCGGATTTTTTGCCGGTGATAGTGAACGCACCCGTATCGACGGCATTATCGCAGAACGAGGTCCAACAGCTACCACTGCCAGCGTTGGTGACGCGCAGCCACAACACCTCGCCTGACGTTGTGCCGCCAAATTCGCCAAAGGCCGCACCAGGGTTAACGGCGCTATATTCCTTGGCGATCTTCTTGATGTCTTTCACCTTGATGCCGGTGGCATTCGCGATGATTGTCTGATTGGAGGGGTCAGAGAGTGCGGCGTCAATCTGGGTTTCGTTGGGGCGCGTCATGTTCGTGACACAGGTAGAAACCGCCCAGGCCAAGCCAGACTGCAAGGTTACTGTTACAGGCAGGCCTATAGCGCCCGCTTTTAGTATCTTGCGGCGGATAGAATCCGCGCTTTCCGGCTTGTAGCCCGGTTGAGTGGCCGGGGTTGTTGTTGATGTTTCTTCGTTTATGGACACAACCTAACGCCAACCTGTTCACAACGACTAAGGCTGTCGCACCTATTGGGGCACACCCTTAGGGAACCATAGTTGGAATTGATCGTGTCTTTAGACAATAAGTCTTTTGTTAAAATGCGTTAAGGGAGGCGCGTAGCGTTGTTGGACTAATCATCATCTTCCTCTTCCTCGTCCTCTTCATTTACCGAGGCAGCCAGGTCGCTTTGTCAGAGCGAGTGACGTGTGTAGCGTAAGTTGATGCCGCTCAGGTTGTAGCGGATTGCTGTTCTGAAATGCGGCTGAAGGCAGGGCTTGGCTACATCCTTGCAGATAAGAGTTATCGAGTATAAAGGCGTCAGGGGCCCGAAGACTGACGAAGTTGCTCAGGGGTCGTTCTCGGCATTGTTGCTGTCTTCGGAGCCGTCGGGGGCATCTTGGTCGCCATTGCCGAAGCCATTGTTGGAGCCACTGCCACCGCCACTACAAACCTGGTTTGATTTGTGCCCCGATACCGTGATGCCATTGTTGACGCCAAAGGAGCAGAAGGACGTCCAGCAACTACCACCCGCTGCGCTGTTGACGCGGAGCCATAGAACCTCGCCCGAGCTGATAACGCCGGTTTCCGGGAAGGGTTGCCCGGGGTCAATTGCGCTGTTTTCCTGAATAATTTTATTGATTGCAGTTGTATTCAGGCCTGTTGAACTGCTGATAGTTGACTGATTGGCTGGGTCGGACAGAGCCGCGTCAACTTCGTCGTCGGTTGGGCGCACAAGACGAGTGGCACAGGTCGACACCGCCCAGGCCGTGCCAGACTGAAGGGTGATGGTCACGGGCATGCCAATGGCCCCCGCTTTGATGAGTTTCCGGCGGATAGAGTCCGCTCTTTCAGCTTGTTTCGGTACAAGCTGTTTGTACTCGTGGTCCGGGACTTTTCTGTTGGCCAAAGTGTCGTCTTTACCCGCTGCGTAGTGTTGTCAGACGCAGACGGCACAGCCCCGGATTCAGACCACATGCGCTTTCTACAGCCATGATTAGTAGAATCGCGAATCGAGCGCAAACAAAATATTTATCAAGATTGTGTGATCTTGATGGTGTGGGCTCGCAAAATGTAGTGGGTCGATGTGTTACTTCAGCGTGATCCACAAGGCATAGAGAATGCCGGGCACGTAGAAGAAAATACTCAGCACAATGCTAATGACCAGCTCAGTGCCTACACCGCGCTGCAAGAATACAGAGAGTGGCGGTAAAATAATTGCCAAGATGATCATCACGAGTTTGTTCGCTGAAGAATCTGCCAGTTTTACTTCCGATCCAGTGTTGTTGTCACAATTCATGTCGATGTCTGAGAGGATATACCTCTATTCAACAATAACAATAGTAGCTTGACGCGCACGAAAATGCAGCAGAGCCTTTCACCGAGTAGAATGAAGAAGGGGGAAATCTGATGGCCTTTACAGGATCAACAGCAGATCGACTGGCAATTCACGAATTGGTGGCGGCTTATGGGGACGCCGTCTCATGCAATGATGCAGACGCCTGGGGTGCCACCTGGGCAGAGGACAGCATCTGGGAGCTGCCCAATCTGCCGGACTACGGCACCATGAAGGGGCGGGACGAAATTGTCCGCCGCTGGGTGGAGGCGATGGCGGAATTGTCGCTGAACGTCAACATCCAGACGCTCGGGGCGCTCGAGGTAAACGGTGATACGGCAACCGGGCGAACCTGGACATCTGAAACCGTTGTTTTCGGCCCGGATGACAGTCTGGTTGCCACAGGCGTTTATGATGATGAATTCATCAAGATTGATGGCCAATGGCTGTTCAAGCGCCGCACCTATAAAGCGCTGCATTCAACCTGACCCGAATGTAACCCAAACAAAAGGGGCCCTCATAAGAGAGCCCCTTCATTTCTCCAATGCCTTGAGGGACTAGAGCTTCGGCGTGAAGCGCTGGCCGCCATCCAGGCGAATAGTTGTACCGTTCAGCATGTTGTTCTCAACAATGCCGCGGGCCAGCAGCGCATATTCTTCCGGGCGGCCCATGCGTTTGGGGTAGGCGGCGTGCTGCGTCAGGCTGCGTTCTGCTTCATCGGGGATGCCCGCTGTCAGCCCCGTGGCAAACAGGCTGGGCGCGATGGTGACAACGCGAATGCCATAGCGACCCAAATCGCGGGCCATGGTCAGGCTCATACCGGCGATGCCCGCTTTGGCGGCAGTATAGGCAACCTGGCCGATTTGGCCTTCAAAGGCAGCGATGGAGGCGGTGTTGATAATGACCCCGCGTTCGTCGCCTTCCTGTTCAATGTCGTTGCGGCTCATCAATTCGGCCTGCAGACGATTCAGGTTGAAGGTGCCGATCAGGTTCAACTCCACGACGCCGCGGAAGGATTCCAGGTCGTGCGGCCCTTCCTTGCCCAAAGTCTTTTTGGCGATGCCGCCACCTGCAGTGTTGATCGCAATGTGGACGGAGCCCAACGCGTCATAGGCATCGTTGAGTGCTTTTTCGGTTTCCTCTGCGTCCATCACATTGCAGGGGTGGAAGGTGATGCCGAGCTCCTTGGCAACCGCTTCACCGTTGGATGTTGGCAGGTCGAGAATGGCAGCGCCTGCGCCTTTGCTCATGAGTTCCTTGACGCTGGCCAGTGCCATGCCAGACGCGCCACCCACAACGATGGCGTTTTTACCCTGTATTTCCATTGTTCATGTTCTCCCAAGAATTGACTGCTTAATTCCTAGACCAGTTGCACCGTCTTTGGCACCCCTGAAAACGGCACAAATGGCGGAATCTGTTTCTTGCTGAATCGAAGCATCTGGCCTAGGGTCACACCCTAGGAAAGACAAAAACAAAAAGGGGAAATTCCATGGAAGTCGGCCTTTTAATGGTATTCCAAAACTTCATGGACGGCATGACCGACCGTGAAGCCTATGAACGTGACATCCATCTGGCCAGCCTGGCAGAGCCTTTGGGCTTTGACACGCTTGGCGGCGTGGAACATCACTTCAGCAATTACGCCATGGCACCGGACAATATGCAGTTCCTCAGCTATATGGCGGCAAAGACTGAACGCATCAAGCTGTTGACGGGTGCTGTTATTCTGCCGTGGTGGGAAAGTCCCCTGCGCATTGCCGAAAAGATGATCCTGCTCGACCATCTCTCCAAGGGCCGTGCCCAGTTCGGTATCGGCCGTGGCCTTGCTCGTATGGAGTATGAAACCTTCGGCATCGACATGGACGAAGCCCGGGACCGCTTTAACGAATCTGCTGAACTGATCATTGAGTCGCTGGAAACCGGCGTGATGGAAGGCAATGGCAAGTTCTTCAAACAAGCCCGCACCGAAATCCGCCCGCGCCCCTATGCCAGCTTTGAAGGCCGCTTCTATAGCGTGGCGATGTCGTCGGACTCCGTGCCCGTTGTGGCTGAACTTGGCGCGCAGATGATGAGCTTCGCCCAGAAGCCATGGGAAGAAATGGTCGACCATTTCCAGAGCTATCGTGACCTGTTCATGAAGCATCACAATCGTCCGGCACCGCCGCCCGTTTGTGTGGACTTCCTGGCTTGTGATGAAAGTGGCGAACGCGCAGAAGCCCTGGCCCGCGAACATATGGCGAATTACTATGTCACAGTGATGAACCATTACGACATGGCTGGTGACCACTTCAGAAACATGAAGGGTTATGGCGACTACGCCGACAACGCCGTCATTCTGGCTGAAACCGGGCTTGAAGATGCCGCCAATAATTTTGTCGACATCAATACCTGGGGCACCCCGCAGCAGATCCTTGAAAAGCTGGAAGCCCGTGGCAAGTTCCTCGGTGACTTCGACCTGACCATTCAGGTCTCCTATGGCGGTATGTCACCGGAGAATGCCGAAAAGAGCATGCGCCTCTTTGCCAAGGAAGTGCTGCCTGAAATCCAGTCCTGGAAGCGTCAGGCTGAAGCGGCTGAATAATTATTCGCTATCTTGTGCTGTCGGGATCCGGCTGGGTTTCGACAGCAGATAGGCCGCCACCAACAGTTCAACGACACCAATAACAGCTGGCCAGTGCCAGCTGTTTGCGTAATAGGTGGTGAAAATAGCCCAGCCCAGCGCCATGAAGGTAAGGGCCATGATCTTGGCCTGGAGGGGCACCACGCGATACTGGTCCCACGCCACAAGGTAGGGGCCAAACCAGCGGTGGCTGTAAAGCCAACGGTGAAACTTTTCAGAACTTTGTGAAAAGGCCCATAGGGCAACAATCAGGAACGGCGTTGTTGGCCAAACTGGCAAAAAAACGCCAATCGCGCCCAGTGCAACAAAGATATAACCAATGGCCAGCAACACGGCCCGCTTGGCGGGGTGTGTTTCGCGGCCTCTGTAGACAGGCATGTTTTCGGGTTGGTCCGACATGGTGTCATCTTAACCCAGCCTGTTTGCCGCACTAGCCATATTTGCTAGCGTGCAGAAAATTCATCATTCCATGGAGTATCCAACGTGAAAAACCTGTTTGACCTGACCGGCAAGGTTGGCCTTGTCACCGGCGGAAATGGCGGCATTGGCCTGGGCATGGCCGAAGGTCTGGCCCAGCACGGGGCTGATGTTGTTATCTGGGGCACGAACCCGGATAAAAATGCCGCCGCTGTTGAACGACTTGCCAAACAAGGTGGGCGGGTCACATCACGGCTGGTGGATGTCTCAGACGAAGCCGCCGTCAAGGAAGGTATTGCAGCCCTTCTGGCCGAGTTTGGCCGTTTGGATACAGCCATTGCCAATGCCGGTATCTCCATTCGCCGCGACAGCCTGTTTGATGTCAGTGAAGAAGACTTCGACAAAATCGAAGGCGTCAATCTGCATGGTGTCGTCTTCACCCTGCGTGAAGCCGCCTGGCATATGATTGAGCGTGCCGAGGCAGGTGACCCCGGTGGGTCGCTGGTAGGCATCGCTTCAACATCCGCCATACATGGTGCTGCGCGCAATGCCCATTATGGGGCCACCAAGGGTGCTGTGGTGTCGCTGGTGCGGGCCATGGCGGTTGAGTTTGCCCGATACCAGATTTCGGTGAATTCCATCTGTCCGGGCTGGGTGCGCAGTGAAATGACTGAAGCCTCCCAGGCGTGGGACAAGTTCAATGATCGGGTCATTGGCCGGGTGCCGATGAAGGGTTGGGGTGACCCGGAAGACTTTGCTGCCATTGCCGCTTATTTGGCGAGCGACGCATCACGTTTTCATACGGGTGATACAATCGTCGTCGACGGCGGCTATACGATTTATTAGGTTGGCCAGAAGCAGAAGAGGCAAGACAAGTATGCATATTGACGAATTCCTGGGCATCCAGAGCACCCACAACCCGCACCGCTGGGTACTGCCGATTACGCCCGGCATCTCCACCCTGGGGAACTTCATGTTTGGCGGCTGCGGGCTGGCCACGGCCGTCACCGCGCTGGAGCAGACCTGCGACCGGCCGTTGATTTGGGCAACGGCGCAATATTTGTCCTATGGCAAAACCGGGTTGATCCTGGACCTTGATGTCCGTGCGCCTGTGGCAGGCAAGAATGTTACCCAGGCCCGTGCTGTTGGCCATGTGGGTGACCGGGAAATCCTGACCGTGAACGCCGCTCTCGGGCGCCGTGAAATCGGGGTTTCAGGCAATTACGCGTCATGTCCCGATGTGCCACGACCTGAAGACTGCGAACCGGACGCCTGGCGGTCTCGTCTGCCGGACACGATGAGCATTGAGAAGCGTGCTGATATTCGCCTTGCTATGGGGCGCGTCAAAGGCGGTTGGGTTGGCGATCGGCAACCAGAACCGGGACGCTCAGCCCTTTGGGTCAAAATGGGTGAGGGGCTGGAACTGTCTTCCGCAACACTGGCGATCATAGCTGACTGGGTGCCGTCTGGCCTGTCTCAATCCGTCCGCGGCGGACGTGTGGGCGGTAACAGCCTGGATAACACCATTCGTATCTACGACCTGTATCCGACGGAATGGGTACTCTGCGACATCCGCATTCACGGCATTCAGAACGGTTTTGGTCATGGTACGGCACATCTTTGGACGGAAGATGGCAAGTTGATGGCAACGGCGAGCCAGTCGCTCATTGTCCGTGAATGGACCAAAGAGCAGATGGAGCAGCTGGAAAAGACGATGAAGCCCAAGTCGTAAGAAGCTCTCTTACTTTCCTGTTGGCCAATTTACTTTCCTGTTGGGAAGCCGGGACGTCGGCTCTAAGCTGTCTGCAGAAGACTCATCATATTGGGGGGAAAGACCATGTCAGTCATGGACCAATTTTTATTGAACGACGATGTCGCCGTAATCACCGGCGCCGGGCGTGGCATCGGTGAAGGTATTGCGCATGCCCTGGCAGAAGCAGGGGCCGCCGTTGTGCTGGCTGCACGGCGCGAAAACGAAGTGCAGAAAGTAGCAGATGATATCAACGCCGCGGGTGGTCGCGCCATTGCCGTTGCCACAGACGTTACAGGCCGTGCTGCAGTGGAAGCGCTGGCGCAGGCCGCTGTTGACAAATTTGGCAAACTGACCGTTTGGGTGAACAATGCGGGCGGTGCTAGCCTGCGGGCCCCGTTGACGGAAATACCCATGGAAGACTGGCAGGCCTCGCTGGACCTGAACCTGACATCTGTTTTCGTCTCTACTGTTGTGGCAGCAGGCCATATGAGCGAGGGCGGTAGCATCATTAATATTTCGTCGCGCGCAGCATGGGGCCCGGTGCCCAGTTCCGGCCATTATGCCGCTGCCAAGGCTGGCGTACACAGCCTGACCGCGACGTTCGCCCATGAATTGGGGCCCAATATACGGGTCAATACGATTGCGCCAGGCTTTATCCCGACTGAGATTTCCATGCAGGCATTGGGCATCACGGATGATGACCTGCCCGACATGGTCGGCATGTTCCAGATCCCGCTCGGCAAGGTCGGGGCACCCAGCGATATTGGTGCGGCGGTTCAATATTTGGCCAGCTCTGCTTCCAGTTGGGTAACCGGGCAAATCTGGCCAGTTACGGGTGGCTCTTAGTCACCCCTTTGTGCTACCTGTGCGCCCAGCAAATCCAATTTTCTGAAAGGGAATGACGTGACATCTCAAAGTGATGTGATTGGTGTAATGGGTGCCGGTGCCATGGGGCGTGGCATTGTGCAGATTGCCCTGTCTGCTGGTTATCCGGTGAAGTTGTGGGACGCCTCGGCCGATGCCTGTGCGGATGCCGCCCAGTTCATTGGCAAGATGATTCGCCGCAACGCTGAGAAGGGCCGGATCACAGAAGCCGAAGCAGATACCTATATCGGTAATCTGGAAATTCTCGACGGTATTGAAGGCTATGCCGATTGCGACATCGTGGTCGAAGCTATTCTTGAACGCATTGACGTAAAGCAGCAGGTTTTCGGTGATCTCGACAAGATTGTGCGGCCTGACTGCGTGCTGGCGTCGAACACATCATCGCTGATTGTGGCGGAAATTGCCTCTGCCTGTGAGCATCCAGAACGGGTTGCCGGTTTCCACTTCTTTAACCCGGTGCCGCTGATGAAGGTGGTTGAGATTGTCCAGGCTGTCCGCACTAGCGACGATGTTGTTGCCCGCCTGCAGGACTTTGCCAATGCCATGGGCCACCGCCCGGTTGTAGCGCTGGATACACCAGGCTTCCTCGTCAACCATGCCGGTCGGGCCTTTGGTACCGAGGCCTTCCGGGTCGTCTCTGAAGGCATTGCAGATTACCTGCCGGTAGATGACATCATGCGCGATGCAGGTGGGTTCCGCATGGGCCCGTTCGAGCTGCTCGACCTGACGGGGTTGGATGTCTCCGGCGCGGTAATGGACAGCATCTATAACCAGTTCTATCAGGAAGCGCGTTATCGCCCGAATGCACTGGTCAACCAGCGCGTTGCTGCCGGCCTGTATGGCCGCAAGAATGGCGCAGGCTTTTATACCTATGAAGACAATAAGCGCGTGGCGGTGCCTGAAGCAGCAGCGCCAGATGCGTTGCCCAAGTCTGTTTGTCTGACCCATGCGGATGCCGAGGTTGCCGAGATTGTCGCTGGCCTGGCCGAAGCCAATGGTGTTGCCGTGGTTGATGCGGCTGATGCAGACAGCGTTGTTGTTGTCACGCCGGTGGGTAAGGACGCGACAACGACGGCGTTGGAGCTTGGCCTGAATGCAGAACAGGTTGTCGCTATCGACCCATTGTTTGGCCTCAAGTCTCGCCGCACGCTGATGACCACGCCGGTTACCCGCGCTGACATTCGTGAGGGTGCCTGGGGACTCTTGGGCCGCGATGCTGTGCCCGTGACGGTCATCCACGACAGCCCGGGCTTTGTTGCTCAGCGCATTGTGGCTGCCATTGTGAACATTGGTTGTGAGATCGCCCAGCAGGGCATTGCCTCGACAGATGACATCGACCCGGCTGTTGAGCTGGGCCTGGGCTATCCGCGTGGCCCGCTGGCTTATGGTGACTTTATCGGCGCTGACAAAATCCTCGCGATTTCAGAGGCGATGTACGAGTTCTACGGCGACCCGCGCTACCGGCCAAGTTCCTGGCTGAAGCGGCGCGCCAAACTTGGTGTTTCGCTCCTGACCAAGGAAGGCTAATCGCCAGAAATGACAAGGCCGGATCCCAATAGGACCCGGCCTTTCTGATTCTGTGGGGCAGAACTAAAAGTTGAACCCGGCCCAGCGCGACAGGCTGATCATCAGCTGGATAACCACATAGGCCCCCATGCCGAACAGGACGGCAAAGCCAAACACCTTCAAATGTCGCCGCAGTTTCTCCATGCTCAGGTGTTTTTCGGCGGCAGTGGTATCAGTACCGAAATGCCTTCTACCTGCTCGTCATAGGTTGGGCGCTTCAGCCGTTTGCGGGTTTCCATCATGGGGATGGAGGCAAAGACGAACAATATAGTGACGGACAAGGCACCAACGCCTGTCCACCACCAGGCTGGGTCTGTGGCCACGGCGAACAGGAACAGGCCCCACCAGAACATGATCTCGCCAAAATAGTTCGGGTGGCGGGAATATTGCCACAGGCCGACCTTGCACACGGCCTCTTTGGGTGGGTTTGACTGTAGGTGCTTCTGCAGGTTTTCGTCCGCCACTGTTTCGATGATGATCGCGCCGAGGGTGACGATGATTGCCAATCCATCCAGCCAGTTCAGTGGTGTGTCTGACACAGCGGCAACAGGGAACAGTGGCAGGCAGGCAATAAAGACCATCACGGTGGGCATAAGTTCGATACCGAACAGGTCGACCAGCCAATAATTGCGGCCAAAGCGCGTGCGGAAGTCCTGATAACGGAAGTCTTCATGGGTCAGATCCGTCCAGCGGCGGAAGCAATTATAGGTCAAACGGGCGCCCCACAGGGTCACCAGAATGGCCGCTATCATGGCGCGGGTCATGTTCACGTCGGCAGCTACGGGGATCGCCATCCAGTAAAAGGCGATGACAATAGGCTGTACGCTCCAATAAGGGTCGTAGAGGCTGGAATTCCGGAAGACAATACCGAATGCAAAAATCACCAGTGTTGCCAGAATGTCTCCTGCAAGCGTGCGCCAGATCGGGTGCCAGTCCGGCCAATAATCCAGACTGATAATGGCGACGACGAAGGCAATGCCATAGGCCAGCGTACAGGCGAATAACGGGCCCCATCGTGCGTCACGGAATGATGAACTCATGATTTACTCCCCGCCGGATAGGTCCTCCGGCAAAATCCTCCCTGGGTTCATGATGTTGGCGGGGTCGAGCGCATTTTTCAACCGTCCCATGAGTTCCAGCGACAATGGGTCCTTATAGCGGCGCAACTCATCCACCTTGGCCCGGCCAATGCCGTGCTCGGCGCTGATGCTGCCGCCAAATTTATGCACAATGTCGTGCACCACTTCATTGATGGCTTCCCACTGGTCCAGGAAGGCGTCGCTATCTGCACCCTCTGGCTGGGACAGGTTGAAGTGGATGTTGCCGTCGCCAATATGCCCAAAGGGTACGGGGCGGATGCCGGGGGCCATACCTTCAACAGCCTTTGATGCTTCTTCAATAAAGGCGGGGATGTACCGAATAGGAACGGAAACATCATGTTTGATGCTGCCGCCCTCAAATTTCTGGATGCCCGAAATTTCTTCGCGTAGCCGCCACAGGTCAGCTTGTTCACGGTCGCTTTGGGCAATCACGGCGTCGCTAATGATGTTCTTCCCAAGGGCTTGTTCGAGCAATTGCTCCATATGTCCATTGGTGTCGCTGCTTGAATCACTGCTGGCGAGTTCCACCAGTGCATACCATGGGTAGCTTGTATTCATGGGGTCGCGGCAGTCTGCGAGGTGGCGCGTCACGAAATCGATGGCGCGGCGCGGTACCAGCTCAAACGCATTCAGCGTATCGCCATGACTTTCCTTGGCAAGCGCCAGCAACGTGATGGCGGCCTCAACATTGGGCAAAGCGACAAAAGCCACGCTCATGCGCTTGGGCAGGGGGAACAATTTCAGTGTCGCCGCTGTGATAATGCCCAATGTGCCCTCAGCCCCCAGGAACAGTTGTTTGAGGTCATAACCTGTATTGTCTTTGCGCAGGCTGTTCAGGCCGTGCCAGATGCGTCCGTCCGGCAGCACAACTTCCAGCCCCAGCACCAGGTCGCGCGCATTGCCATAGCGCAACACATGCACGCCACCGGCATTGGTCGACAGGTTCCCGCCGATCTGGCAGCTGCCTTCGGCCGCCAGGCTTAAGGGGAACAGCCGGTCTTCTTCAATGGTTGCGGTTTGGATGTCAGCCAGGATGCAGCCCGCTTCTACCGTCATGGTAAACCCGGCGGCATCAATGTCGCGGATGGCGTTGAGCCGCCCGAGCGACAGTAATATGTCGTCCCCATGTGGTGTGCCGCCATCGACAAGGCCCGTATGCCCGCCCTGGGGCGTGATGTGCAGGCCAGACTGCTGGCAGATTTCTACCACCTTGGCAACGTCAGCTACTGTGTCGGGGCGCGCGACCAGTGGCGTGTGGCCTGCCCAACGCCCGCGGGGTTCCTCCACATAGGCAGCCATATCGGCCGCGTTGTCGATAAAACCTTTCGGTCCAAGCAGCTTCTTGATGGCCTCAATGCTCATTTGGCATCTCTTACCTTATCCCTCGGGGCAGCGGCCCGGTGCAGGCGGTCATTGATGGCTTGACCTAACCCTGTTTCGGGGATGTGCATGACAGCGATGCCACTGCAGGTCTTACCGTCTAATGCGTGCAACATGGCAAACAGGTTTGCAGCAGCTTCCGTTAAGTCTTCTTCGGACGACAGGTTGAGGCAGGTTTTGGCGCCCGTGATCGGCTCGCCGAAGGCCAGTAAGGCTTCGTCAGCGCTAACAGTGTCAGCATTCAGCCGAACGGGTTTTGATGGCGCATAATGGGATAGTAGCTGACCTGGTGCGGTAATCTTGCTTGGCTTGTCCAAAACCTGCACGGGCGTGCCGCACACAGCTTCAATTTCTTCAATCGCCAGGCCGCCAGGGCGCAGCAGGGTGAGGTTGTTGCCATCAACCCGCAATATGGTCGATTCCAGCCCTACGTCACACGGGCCGCCATCCAGCACGATGGGCAGGTTTAGCTGGCTGGCCACGTGGTGCGCTGTGGTCGGGCTGATGCGCCCGGACGGGTTGGCGCTGGGGGCGGCCAGGCACAACCCGCTTTCCTGCAACAATTGCCGGGCAACTGGGTGTGCAGGCATACGGATGGCAAGCGTATTAAGCCCGGCACTGGCCAGCAGCGACACCGGGCAGCCTTCTGTTCTGTCCAACACCAGGGTCAGTGGGCCGGGCCAGAAAGCCTCTGCCAATGTGTGGGCCAGTGGCGGCAACTCGACCAGCTCAGCGGCTTGATCCAGTGAGCCAACATGAACAATCAGCGGATTAAAGTCTGGCCGGTTTTTATGGGCAAAGACTTTGGCCACGGCGTCGTCATTACAGGCATCAGCGGCCAGGCCATAGACCGTCTCCGTTGGCAGGCCAATGCAGGCGCCTGCTTGCAATAGGGCCTTGGCCTCTGCGATGGCAGTGGCGTCGGGTGTCCTGATGCTGGTCGGTAAAGCGGTGGTCATGGGCGCGTCTGTTGAACGGATCTTCTGGTCAGGGGTTTAGAACCTTATCACAGTTCCGTCTACGGCCATGGTGCTGTTCAGTTCATGGTTAAAAAGTTGGTTTTGCGATCTTTTGTCTATACCATGCCCGCACCAACAGCTTTTCCCACCAGAGAATGCACTATGAATTTTGCGGATGTCCGCTACCCTATTGAGACGCCTCCAGCACCGGGCAAAACCATTGAAGTGGCTCCCGGCGTGCGCTGGCTGCAGATGCCGCTGCCTTTCTCGCTCAACCACATCAATCTTTACCTGATTGAAGACGGTGACGGCTGGGCCATTGTTGACACGGGCATTCGCGACGAAGGCGTGCAGGAAACCTGGGAAGAAATTTTCGCCAATGAAATGGATGGCAAGCCAGTAACGAAAGTTATCGTGACCCATATGCACCCCGACCATATTGGTAATGCAGGTTGGCTGTGCCGTCGCTGGGATGTTGAGCTGTTTATCAGCCGGACGGAATTTTACCATTCACGCGGGGTGATGGCCGAACAGGACCGGGGCTTCTCCAAGGTCGCTATGCGATTTTACCATCGCAGCGGGCTCGACCAGAAGGTGATGGACGAAATTCGGGACGCAGGCACCGGCAATTACAAGCGGACAACTGAATTGTTGCCCTTCGGTTATCGCCGCCTGTTGGATGGCGACACGCTGCGCCTTGGCGACCGGGACTGGGAAGTGATCACCGGCAGTGGCCATTCGCCGGAACATGTCTGCCTCTATGCCCGTGATTTGGATGTGCTGATCTCCGGCGACCAGGTACTGCCGCGCATTACATCGAATGTCAGCGTGCATCCGATGGAGCCAGAAGAAAACCCGATGAAGTTCTGGATCGCCTCGCATCACAAGTTCAAGGGCCTGCCGTCAACGGCCTATGTGCTGCCGGCCCATAACCGACCATTTTATGGGCTGCATGACCGGCTGGATTATCTGATCCACCACCATGAAGACCGGATGGAAGCGCTGGAAGAAGCCTGTATGGAAGGTCAGATCGCGGTCGACCTGCTGCCTGTACTGTTTGAGCGCGAGCTGGATTCCTTCCAGATGATGCTGGCCATTGGTGAATGCTATGCCCATCTGCATTGTCTGATGGACCGGGGGCGTATGGAACGCACTATTGGTGAAGATGGGCGTTATCGTTTCCGCACAGCGGGTGCCGCGCGGACAGAGCCACACGACGAGGCCGAGCACGACCGGCCAGACGACGCCCCCATGATGGTGTAAGGCAAGGGCGGGCCATGACGATTGTCTTCAGCCATACTGCCTGCCTGGGCCACGACACTACAGCCAACCACCCTGAACATCCAGATCGCCTGCGGGCCGTCGAGTCTGCGCTTGCAGGTCGGCAGGATGTTGAGCGGCGGGAAGCACCAAAGGCCGACATGGCTGATATTCTGCGGGTGCATCCGAAAAGCCATATGGATGCCGTGCACCTGGCGACCCAGCAGGCAGGGACAGGCGCGCCTGTTTTCATTGATGCCGACACAGTTGTCTCAACAGGGTCTTGGGAGGCGGCCCAGCGGGCAGCAGGGGCCGCTTGTGAGGCGGTAGATGCCGTCATGGCCGGCAATGCTGGCAATGCCTTTTGCGCGACCCGACCGCCCGGTCACCATGCCGAAGTTACAACCGCCATGGGCTTTTGCCTGTTCAACAATGTGGCCATTGCTGCGCGCCATGCCCAGCACTATGACAGCGTGGGCCGGGTGGCGATTGTTGACTTCGATGTACACCACGGCAACGGCACGCAGGATATCTTCCAGCAGGACCCGTCCTGTCTCTATATTTCGACTCACCAGTCGCCGCTCTATCCGGGCACGGGCTATGGTCATGAAACGGGGGTGGGGAACATCCTGAATATACCGTTGGAGACAGGCGCTGGCGGGGCGGCTATCTGTTCAGCATTTGAAGCGCAGGTAATCCCGGCCCTGCAGCACTTTGACCCGGATTTCCTCTTTGTTTCTGCAGGCTTCGATGCCCATATGGCTGACCCCTTGGCCGGTTTGGCGCTGGTGGAAGAAGACTATGCGTGGATGACAGAGCAACTGTGCAAGGTGGCCGCAGACCATTGTCAGGGGCGGCTCATATCTGTATTGGAAGGGGGGTACAATCTTGATGCGTTGGCAGCCAGTGTTGGTGCCCATCTGGATGTACTTGCAGCCTATAGCTGACCATTGAAACAGGGCGATTGAGAGACGACATGGCGGACACGGACCAGACAATACCCGAGGATATTCAGGCCCTGAGCTTTGAAGACGCGCTTGCGGAGCTGGAAACACTCGTCCAGAAGCTGGAGAGCGGCCAGGTTTCGCTGGAAGAATCCATCGACATGTACACGCGCGGCACGCATCTCAAGCAGCATTGCGAGGCCCGCCTGGCCAATGCGCAGGCCCGGATCGAAAAGGTTGTCGTCTCTGGCGATTATCTGAGCACCGAGCCCGCTTCCATTGACTGAACAACCTGACATGGACCTGCTGACGGGCGAAATGAACAGCGTCGCCCGCGAGATCGACAAGGCGCTTGGTGCGCTGCTGCCACCTGTTGAAGACTATGAGGCCGAAGTATTTGAGGCCATGCGCTATGCATTGCTGGCGGGTGGCAAGCGGCTGCGACCCTTCCTGGTGCTGGCGAGTACGGCCCTGTTTGATGTGCCCATAGAACGGGCCCGCCGCGCTGCCTGTGCGCTGGAATGCGTCCATACCTATTCGCTGGTGCATGACGATCTGCCCTGCATGGACGATGACGACATGCGCCGTGGTAAGCCAACAACCCACAAAAAATTTGGCGAAGCAACGGCTGTGCTGGCAGGCGATGCTCTCCTGACACTGGCATTCGAAATTCTTTCCGACGAAGCCACTCATCACGACCCCAAAGTGCGCGCCGACCTGGTGTTGGCCTTGGCACAGGCCGCCGGTGCTCATGGCATGGTTGGCGGGCAGATGATTGACATGCTGGCAGAAACAACCTCACTGGATATCGGGGCGGTGACCCGCCTGCAGCAGATGAAGACCGGTGCGCTTATCCGTTTTGCTGTCGACGCAGGCGCCATTATGGGTCATGCCACAACGGACCAGAAACATGCGCTCCATAATTATGCCCATGATCTGGGCCTGGCGTTCCAGATTACGGATGACCTTTTGGATGTAGAAGGCTCGGCAGAAGAGCTGGGCAAAGCCGTTGGCAAGGATGACAAGAAGGAGACTTTTGTTTCCCTTTTGGGGGTTGAACGGGCCCGGATGCAGGCCAATATGCTGGCAGAGCAAGCGGTGATCCATATGGACCATTTCGACGAGAAAGCGGAACTTTTGCGTCTCTTGCCTCATTTTGTTATAAACCGCCGCTCCTGACGGCCCGTACCGACAAAACGGGCAGCAAAAACAGACGGAAAGAGTGTCTTGAACAGAGATACACCTATTCTGGATAATGTGAATTCCCCCGCAGATCTCCGGCAGATGGACGACGCAACCCTTGTAGCGCTGGCCGATGAAGTGCGTAGGGATACAATCCATTCTGTTTCCAAAACCGGTGGTCATCTGGGGGCAGGTCTGGGCGTTGTCGAGCTGACAGTCGCTATCCATTCCGTCTTCAACACACCGGAAGATCGCCTGATCTGGGATGTGGGCCATCAATGCTACCCGCACAAAATTCTGACGGGCCGCCGTGATCGCATGGATTCATTGCGCCAGGGTGGTGGGCTGTCTGGCTTTACCAAGCGCAGCGAAAGTGACTACGACCCATTCGGGGCCGCGCATAGCTCGACGTCTATTTCAGCCGGGTTGGGCATGGCCGTTGGCCGCGACCTGCAGGATGGTGACAATAATGTGGTTGCCGTCATCGGCGACGGTTCCATGAGCGCCGGTATGGCCTATGAGGCTATGAACAATGCTGGCTCTATGGACAAGAAGCTGATTGTCATCCTCAACGACAATGACATGTCGATCGCCCCACCCGTGGGCGCTATGAGTGCGTATCTGGCCAAGCTATTGTCGTCGCGCCCCTATTTGGGCCTGCGCGATGTGCTTAAGCAAATTGCCCACAAGTTCCCCAAACCAATTGAAGAACGCGCCAAGCGGGCGGAGGAATATGCTCGTGGCATGGCGACCGGCGGCACGCTGTTTGAAGAGCTTGGCTTCTATTATGTTGGGCCTATTGATGGTCACAATCTCGACCATCTTTTGCCGGTCCTGCGCAATGTGCGTGATGCTAAAGACGGGCCAATACTGGTGCATGTTGTCACCCAGAAGGGTAAAGGCTACGAGCCCGCAGAGGCGTCTGCCGACAAATATCATGGCGTCTCGAAATTCGATGTCATTACCGGCACCCAGGCCAAGAGCAAACCCAATGCCCCGGCCTATACGAAAGTGTTCGCCAATAGCCTGATCGCTCAGGCGCAGGAAGACGACAAGATTGTCGCCATTACGGCTGCCATGCCATCTGGCACCGGGCTCGACCTGTTTGCAGAACAATTCCCCGACCGCAGTTTTGACGTCGGCATTGCCGAACAGCATGGCGTGACCTTTGCCGCTGGCCTGGCAACAGAAGGCTTCAAGCCTTTTGCAGCGATATACTCAACCTTCCTGCAACGGGCCTATGACCAGGTGGTTCATGATGTGGCTATCCAGCGCCTGCCGGTGCGTTTTGCCATTGATCGTGCGGGTCTGGTGGGTGCCGATGGTGCGACCCATGCTGGCAGTTTCGACGTCGCCTATCTAGCAAACCTACCGGGTTTTGTCGTGATGGCCGCTGCCGATGAAGCTGAGCTTGTGCATATGGTGGCGACCGCTGCAGAAATTAACGATCGGCCCTCGGCCTTTCGGTTTCCTCGCGGCGAAGGGGTCGGCATCGACCTGCCGGAAAAAGGCATTCCGCTTGAGATCGGTAAGGGCCGCATGATCCGTGAAGGCTCCACTGTGGCCATTCTTTCCTTCGGTACGCGGTTGCAGGAATCATTGAAGACTGCCGATTTGTTAGCGGCTCGCGGTTATTCCACCAGCGTGGCCGATGCGCGTTTTGCCAAGCCGTTGGATGAAGAACTGATCCGTAATCTGGCGCAAAATCATGACGTCCTCATCACCATTGAAGAAGGTGCCATTGGCGGCTTTGGCAGCCATGTCATGAACTTTATGGCCGAGGATGGCCTGCTCGATGGTGGTCTGAAGGTCCGCTCTATGTTCCTGCCCGATGAATTTATCGACCAGGATAGCCCGGCGGCTATGTATGAACAGGCGGGTCTGACGGCTGCCGACATTGCCTGCAAGGCGCTCGGTGCTCTGGGTGTCGATGCCTCAGACCTTCAGGCCGATGCCCCCAAGTCTGCCTAGCGCGGGCATTCATCACCATGGCGAAAACCCGTGTAGATGTCCGGCTGGTGGAATTAGGGCTGGCGGAAAGTCGCTCCCGTGCCCAGGCGCTGATCATGGCCGGAGCTGTGTATCAAGGTACCAAACGTATCGAAAAACCGGGGCAAACGATTGCCGAAGGCGAGGGCTTGTCGGTCAAAAGCAAGGACCATCCTTGGGTGAGCCGGGGCGGCCTCAAACTGGACCATGCCATTCAGGAATTTGACCTGTCGCTTGAAGGCAAAGTGGTACTCGATGTAGGAGCGTCCACCGGTGGCTTTACGGATGTTGCGCTACACCATGGGGCTGCGAAGGTCTATGCGGTGGATGTTGGCCATGGCCAATTGGCGTGGAAGCTGCGGGAGGATGACCGGGTTGTCGTGCTGGAGCGGCAGAATGCCCGTTACCTGACGACAGAGGAAATCCCTGATCCGGTAGACCTGATCACCTGTGATGCCAGCTTTATTGGCCTGGAGACGATCCTGCCAGCGTCGCTTGCTTTGGCAGCACCCGGTGCAATACTGGCGGCGCTGATCAAACCGCAATTCGAAGTCGGTAAAGAGCAGGTCGGCAAAAAAGGCGTGGTCAAGGACACGGCACTACATCAGCAGGTTTGTGACCGTATCGAGGCCTGGGTGAGTGACCAGCCGGGTTGGACTGTGCGAGGTATCACGGAAAGCCCGATCACCGGCCCGGAAGGCAACCGCGAGTTCCTGATTGTTGCGGATTATAACGACGTCAGCTCTATGTGAATGCCACGCTTCTCAAGCACTTTGACCAGCGGATACATGCGCTCCGGCAAGGGTGCGGCGTCAATCGCACCATCTTTGTACATGTCGAAATTTCGCTGGAAATCATAAGCAGGGTCCAGGCGCAAGATTTCGTCCACTGCCTCATTTGCTTCTTTGTCGTGGCCCAGAGCTGCCTCAGCAGCGGCAAGAAACACCCGCACCATCATGAAGGTCGGATGATGCTTGATAGCATTGCGGGCGCAGTCAACTGCCTCAGCTGGGCGCTCGGCGGCAAAGTGTCCCATGGTCAGATAGGCATACCATATGTAGAGCCGAGGGTCCTCAGGGCTCAGGGCCATGGCCTGTTCCACATAGGCGATGCCTTCATCCTGCTTCTTCTGGCGAATATGCGCGGAGCCAAGAAAGGCCAGCGACTGGGCGTCGTAGGGATTGATCTCAAGCGCCCGGTTTAAAAAGCTGATGCCCTCGTCTATGCGTCTTGCATAGATCAATACACAGGCCCAGCAATACAGTACAACGCTATCCCCCCGGTCTTGCCGCAAGGCTTCCTGCCCGACTTCCAGCGCTTCTGCCATTTCTGCTGTTTGCCAGGGGCGCAGGTTGCCAGCAGCCCGGTTGCCAAGGGACCACGCCAGGGCCGCTTTGGCGCGGGCGTTGTCCGGGTCCAGTTCAATCGCGCGGCGGGCGAGACCAACGGACAGCGCGGTACTTGAGTCTTTCTCAAACCCCAGCAAGAGCGGGCTGAAGGCGCAATGGATCAACTCCCAGACGGTGAGCTGTTCAACCGGCTTCTTCTTGGCGCGTTGGGCCTCTCGCATCATGATTTGAGGCTGTAATGACGCGGTAACCATATTGATGATGCGGTCATGATCAGCAATCGCATTCTCCAGCGTTATGTCGGCGTTCCCGGCCCAGACATGGTCGCCACTTTCTGCTTCAATCAGCTGGACGGTGACACGTAGCTGTTCCCCGGTCTGGCGGATGGAACCCTCTACGACATAGCGCACGCCGAGGTCGCGACCGATCTGGCGAATATCATGCGGCATGTTCTTGTAAACAAAGGTGGAATTTCGGGAGACAACGAAGAAACCCGGGATGCGGGCCATGCCAGTAATCACGTCTTCAGTGATGCCGTCTGCAAGGTGCTCCACCTCTGGGTTGGTGGCCATGGCCGTCAGCGGCAGAAAGGCCAGAGATGGCCTGTCCGTCACCGGTTGGTAGATGGCGGCTGCCTCTGGCGCGGCGGCGCCAGTTTCTAGCTTGTTATTGCGTCGCATAATGGCCGCAACAATCTGCCCGCCATTCACCAGAAACAGGGTCGCAATGGTGGCGACTGCTGCCAGCGACCCCAGCAACACCGCATTTGTTTCCAGCCATTGAACCAGAAAATCCATTTGCCCCTATCTTCCCGTTTTGCTCTATGGTAGCGGCGAATGAGGCGGGAAAAAAGTACCGTTGTTAAAACAGGTTACAGGCGATGGCCGATACGATTCAGGTAGAGATAGAAGCGTTGGGCGCGCAGGGGGATGGCATTGCCACCCATGAGGGCCAGAAAGTCTATATCCCCCGCACGCTGCCGGGCGAGTTGGTGACCGTCCAACCGGCAGGAAAGCAGGGCGACGGTATGGCCGCTGACCTGCGCTCGGTCGAGCGCGCATCAGAAGACCGGGCCAAGGCGCGATGCAAGCACTTCGCCCTTTGCGGTGGCTGTAGCCTGCAACATATGCAGACGCCCGCCTATTTACAGTTCAAGGCCGAGCTGGTGTCGCGGGCGCTCGCGCAGCGGGGGCTGGATGATGTGCCGGTCGACCCACCGCTTGCCTTTGGGCCAGGCCTGCGACGGCGCGTTACCGTGGCGGCCAAAAAGCGCAAGGGGAGGGTGACGCTTGGGTTCCATGAACGCCGCGGCCACAACATTGTCGATGCCATACAGTGCCCGGTGGCGCACCCGGATATTGTGGCATTGTTTGAGCCTCTTCGGATCTTTCTGAATGATTTGCTGCTTGGCGGACAGGGTGTCTCTGTCGCCATGACCAAGAGTGATACCGGCATTGATATGGTTATCGATGCTGAGTTTTCGCTGCAAATGGATATGCGGGAAAAGGTGGCAGATTTTGCCCTCGCCCAGGACCTGGCGCGCATCACTTGGGGCTATGCCAGGGATGAAGAACCGGTGATTGTATTACGGGCGCCGATTGTTACATCGCATGAAACCAAGGTTGCTTTGCCAACCAGTGTTTTTCTGCAAGCCAGTGCGGAAAGCGAAGCCGCACTTGTTCAATTTGTGATGCGGGAGACCGCACAGGCACAGAACATTGCCGAGCTGTTCTCGGGCTGCGGCACGTTCTCCTTCCCGCTGGCCAGCCGCGCGCAGGTTGACGCCTTTGATATTGATATCGGGATGGTGGAGGCCGTGCGCATGGCGCTGCCGCCAGGGCAGGATGCGACACGGCTGACCACGATGCGCCGCGACCTTTTTCGGGAGCCCCTGACGGTCGCAGAACTCAACAATTATGACACAGCCGTGCTCGACCCACCCCGTGCAGGCGCACGGGCACAATGCGAGGAACTGGCGGCCTCTGATGTGGCAGATATTGTGATGGTATCATGCAACCCGGCCAGTTTTGCCCGCGACGCCCGCATTCTGATTGATGGCGGTTATCAGCTGGACAGCATCCAGCCGGTGGACCAGTTCCTGTGGTCACCGCATATTGAGCTGATGGCGAGTTTCTATCGCTAGGGCTTAGTCAGCGGCTTCCTGCGGTCCATAATTGGCCACAAGGTAATCTGCCATGACATGGCGCTCGGTGTTGCCCAGGGCATCAAGCCCGCAGCTCTTGGCCATTTTATCGATCTCAACCAACCATGTTGCTCGGTCCAAGGCCTGGCGCTTGATCCAACCCGTTTTCAGGCAGGGTGAAAAGGTGTAGTAGACCTCTTCGCGACCAATGCCCGGCATAAGCCCGTCATAATCACGCCCAATGGTCGGGCTGACCTGCTGTTCAGGAATGGGGCTGGAATAGCCGATCACCCGGTCGTCATTGAAAGACTGCGCATAGCCCGCCTGCAATGGCAGGGCGAGTGCAACGACAAGTGCAGTAAATCTGAGCTTCATGACCTAGCCTACTCCCATGTTGGGGCCAAGGCTAGTTTAGCCGCATTGGGCGCGGTGCAACAGCAAATGATCGGCCAGCACGCAGGCCATCATGGCTTCACCCACTGGCACCGCACGAATGCCAACGCAGGGGTCATGCCGCCCGCGGGTGGAAACATCTGTTTCCTCAACACTGCGGGTAATGCTCTGACGCGGTGTCAGGATCGAAGAGGTCGGCTTCACGGCAAAGCGGACGACAACATCCTGACCAGAAGAAATGCCGCCTAAAACGCCGCCAGCATTGTTCGAGAGAAACACCGGCTTGCCGTCATCATCCAGCCGCATTTCATCTGCGTTTTCTTCACCGGTCAGGGCAGCTGCCTCAAAGCCGTTACCAATCTCAACGCCTTTTACCGCATTGATGCTCATCATCGCGGCTGCCAAGTCCGTATCCAGCTTGCCGTAAAGTGGCGCACCAAGGCCGACGGGGACGCCGCTGGCCACGACTTCGATAACGGCACCGGTAGAGCTACCGCTTGCGCGCAACTCGTCGAGATACTCCGTCCAGACGGGGACGATGTCTGCATCGGGGCTCCAGAACAGATTGTCGGTCGTGATGTCCCAGTCCCAATTGTCGCGATTGATCTTATGTGGGCCGATCTGCACCAGCGCACCGCGGATGGTGATTCCATCACCGAGTATCTTGCGGGCAACGGCGCCGGCGGCAACCCGCATGGCGGTTTCGCGCGCAGAGGATCTGCCCCCGCCGCGATAGTCGCGCAGGCCATATTTGGCGTCATAGGTATAGTCGGCATGACCCGGGCGATACCGTTCTGCAATGTCGCTATAGTCCTTCGACCGCGCGTCGACATTTTCAACCTGCAGATGGACAGGCGTGCCCGTTGTCTGGCCTTCAAACAAACCGGAGAGAATTTTCACCTGGTCCGGTTCCTGCCGGGCGGTGGTGTATTTGGAACGGCCAGGCTTGCGCTGGTCCATGAAGGTCTGGATGTCTTCTTCCGACAGCTCGATCCCCGGTGGGGTGCCGTCGATGACGCAGCCAATGGCCGGACCGTGGCTTTCACCCCAGGTGGTGACGGTCCAGACATGCCCATATTTATTGAGAGACATGGTGTGTCCTGACTAGCTCTGCGCTGAGGGTTGCAGGCTCATATCCGGGGCTTCTTCGTCCTTCATGCCAATGACATGATAGCCGCAATCCACATTGTGGATCACGCCGGTCACGGCCGTCGACAAATCGCTCAGCAGGTAAAGGGCCGAACCACCCACTTCGTCGATGGTGACATTGCGCTTGAGGGGTGCGTTCAACTCGTTCCACTTCATCAGATAGCGGAAGTCGCCCACGCCAGAGGCCGCCAGGGTCTTGATCGGACCAGCGGAAATGGCGTTGACGCGGATATTCTTCTTGCCCAAATCCTTGGCCATATAGCGCACGCTGGCCTCCAGCGCTGCCTTGGCAACGCCCATGACATTGTAATGCGGCATCACGCGTTGTGAGCCGTAATAGGAAAGGGTGACCATGGAGCCGCCATTGGGCATGAGCTTTTCCGCTCGCTGTGCCACAGCGGTGAAGGAATAGCAGGAGATATTCATGGTCATGGCGAAGTTTTCCGGCGACGTGTCAACGTAGCGGCCCTTCAGCTCATCCTTGTTGGAGAAGGCAATGGCATGCACGACGAAGTCCAGCGTGCCCCATTGCTTTTCAATTTCGGCAAAAGTGGCGTCCAGCGCGTCTTCGTTTGTGACGTCGCATTCCACGATCAGGTTGCTGCCCAGGCTTTCCGCCAGCGGGCGCATGCGCTTTTCCAGATTTTCACCCTGATAGGTGAACGCAAGCTCTGCCCCTTGTTCGTGCAGGGCCTGGGCGATGCCCCAGGCGATCGACCGGTTGTTGGCAAGGCCCATGATCAAGCCGCGTTTGCCACTCATCAAACCGTTGGTTGCGCTCATCTTCTTACCATCATGTAACTACAGAACTTTCGCGCGCATCCTACACAATTGGCCCGATGCCGCAAGAAAAGGCTGGCCCTACCCCTTGAAGCTGATAGTGGCACGGTTTAGCCATTCTCCGCAATCCGCCAAACGCCGCCCCGGTCGCGGCAGGCGGTGCCATAGCCGGTGGCCAGTTGCCCGCTGGCCGTAATCTGCTGTTGGAATTCGCGGCAGGGCTTGCGGTCCATGTCAAAGGCCGGTTGCGGTGTGACCGTGCCACTGGCCCCGGTGGAATTGTTGCGCCACTTCACGGCGATGCCCGAGGGGCTGTTTTCCAGCGCGTTCTGGGTGGCTTCCTCCAGCAGGGTGCGATCCTGCGACGACAGGTAACGGCCGATAGGGCCGCTGACATTGGCCCCGGCAACCACGCCCAGGCGATCATTCACCGTGCCCGATGGGTCAATCGATACTTCTTTTTCGGGCGGTGGTGGGGCGTCATAATTGCCACTGAACATGTCATGACTGGCGGAGCAGGCCGACAAAACCAGCAACAGGCCGATGGGGGCTAGTCTTGAGCGTGGCATAAAGTCCTCTTGGCGCAGATCGGATTGGTCACTTGAAAATAGTATAACCTGCCCCAAAAGTACGACACTATCTGCAATTAGGTGCCGCCAGGGTTGGAATTAGCTTTCGCCAATTGGGGGCAAAAGGCCTATGATTGGTGAAGCTATTCACAACATGACGTGCCGATAAAAGCATGACCCTTCCCAAGGACAAGAACCCGTTCGACTTCTTTGCCGAATGGTATGAAGAAGCCGCCAACAAGGAACCGTTTGATCACACCGCCATGGCGCTTGCCACGTCTGATGCGAACGGCCTGCCCAATGTCCGCATGGTTTTGCTCAAAGGCTGGGGGCCAGACGGATTTGTGTTTTATTCCAATGAGGAAAGCACCAAAGGGGGCGAGTTGGCGGGCAATCCCCAGGCGGCGCTATGCTTTCACTGGAAGCAGCTGGGGCGGCAGGTGCGCATCCGCGGTGCGGTTGACGTGATCTCTGCAGAGGAATCAGACGCCTATTATGCCTCACGCGACCGGGGCAGTCGTATCGGGGCCTGGGCCTCTAAACAGTCCCGCCCGCTTGAAGGGCGCTTTGCGCTGGAGAAGGAAGTGGCCCGCTATGCGGCGAAATTCGGCGTCGGCACCATTGATCGGCCGGATTATTGGCATGGCTATCGCGTCGTGCCGCAGAGCATAGAGTTCTGGCAGCATCGCGACCACCGCCTGCATGACCGCGTAACCTATGTTCCTGACCAAGACGGCAATTGGGCTGGGGAGTGGCTGTATCCATGAGTTTGGACCGCGCCAAGATCGACCGGAAAGAAGCGGCACCCCTGATGCGCCGGGCCAGCTATGCCTCGGTCATGGTGGCCTCTATCCTGATCGTCTCAAAGCTTGTGGTAGGTATTTATACGGGCTCGGTCGCCATTCTAAGCTCGCTGATGGACTCGGTGATCGATATGGCCGCTTCCGTCATCAATCTGGTGGCCATTTATCACGCATTGCAGCCTGCTGATGTGCAGCACCGGTTTGGTCATGGCAAGGCTGAGGCTGTAGCCGGGTTGTTGCAGGCGGCAGGTATTGCGGCCTCTGCCCTGTTTATTCTTTTTGAGGCGCTGTCTCGGCTGGTGACGCCGGCGCCGGTAGAACATGCCGACGCGGGTATTATGGTGATGGTGTTTTCCACCGTCATGACCGGGTTGCTGGTGCTGTATCAGCGCAGCGTCATAAAACAAACTAAGTCCATGGCGGTTGAAGCAGATTCGCTCCACTACAAGGGCGACCTGCTGGCCAATGTGGCGGTGATTGGGGCCTTGGTGCTGGTGGGCTTCTGGGATGTCCAATGGGCTGACCCGGTCATGGCCATCGGTGTGGCAGTCTATCTGGCCTGGAATGGCTGGGAAATCCTGATGGAAGCGCTCGATGTGCTGATGGACAGGGAATTATCATCAGAAGAGCGGGAACGGATCGTTGAACTGGTAGAGCGGCATGAACATGTCTATTCGGTACATGATCTGCGGACTCGTTCGGCGGGTCAGACGGTCTTTCTGCAATTCCATGTCGACTTGCCCACCGATATCAGCCTGATCGCTGCCCATGATATTCTTGATGACGTAGAAGACGAGCTGCTGCAGCGCTATCCTGGGGCGGAAATCATCATCCATGCGGACCCGCTGGGCGTGATGGAAAAGCGCGATAGTTTTCGCGACGATCACTAAGGAAGAAAATAATTATGATCACGGTTTATGGCATTCCCAATTGCGACACGGTCAAGAAAGCCCGCAAGTGGCTTGAGGCTGAAGGTATCGACTTTACCTTCCACGACTTCCGCAAGGACGGGCTGGAGGAACGTCTCGCCGCCGATTGGATCGCCCTGTTGGGTGCAGATGTCGTGATCAACAAGCGCGGCACCACCTGGCGCAAATTGTCAGACGAGCAAAAGAACATCACCAGCGATGCCGAGGCTGTTGCGCTCATCCTGGAAAGCCCGGCGATGATCAAGCGCCCGGTGTTCGACAAGGATGGCGATTTGCATGTTGGCTTTAAGGACGATGCGCAGGCTTTCCTGAAGGGGTAGCGATTCCTGACTCGCAAGGGTGCGATGAATTGATATAGGCTGCGTCTGGTAACACAGTGTAGTAACGCCATGAATGCAGCAGACAGAAAAACCCTTATCCTTACTGGTGCCAGCCGGGGGATTGGCCATGCGACCGTCAAGCGCTTTTCCAGCGCTGGCTGGCGGGTGATTACCTGTTCGCGTCAGGCTTTTTCTGAAGACTGCCCGTGGGATGCCGGGCCCGAAGACCATATCCAGATCGACCTGTCGGACCCCGCTGGCCGCGAGCAAGGCATTGCCGAGATGCGCGACCGCCTGGATGGTGCCGGGCTGACAGCGTTGGTCAATAATGCCGGCATATCGCCCAAGGCAGGTGACGGCTCCCGCCTTAATACCATCACCACAGACATGGATGTCTGGCGGCAGGTGTATGAGGTGAACCTGATGGCGCCACTCGCCCTGGCCCAGGGCCTGGTGGCAGAGTTGGAAGCCGCCCAGGGCAGTGTCGTCAACGTCACCTCGATTGCTGATAGCCGCGTACACCCCTTTGCAGGCTCGGCCTATGCAACATCGAAAGCGGCGCTTGCAGCCCTGACGCGGGAAATGGCGTCGGATTTCGGGCCGAAGAATATACGCGTCAACGCTATTGCACCGGGTGAGATCGACACGCCCATCCTTTCACCGGGGACTGAAGATATTGTTGCTGGCCTGCCGTTGGGTCGCATCGGTACACCCGAAGAGGTTGCCAAGGTGATTTACTTCCTGTGTTCCGACCAGGCCAGCTATGTCACCGGCGCCGAGCTGCATGTGAATGGCGGCCAACACGTTTAGGCTGACTAGAAGAGACCCATGCCAAAGATCAAACTCAATAAATTGCAGGCGCGCACACTGGCGCTGTTCCAGGAACTGGCGCGCCACCCCGAAACCGCCATGACCGACCCGGAAACGGGTGAAGTCACCATCACGCAGATGCCGCATGCCCATGGGGACCACATGCACTTGGGCGATCTGGTGATCTCTACCCGTGACGCCTCCGGTTTTACCAATGAGGCTGTTTGGATCGCCTTGGAACGCAAGGGCCTTGCCCGCGGGGCCTTTCCCCTGTCCATCACCCTGACGGAGGCGGGCCTGTCGTTCGACACGGGACTTTTGCCGCCGACCGTCCAGAAATCTGACCATTAAGCACTTTTACGCTCACGCCAGCGCGCTTACGCGCGGCTCCGCGGGGGCGGCGCATTAGCGCCGGACCGCTTGCGGTCTTGGGACGCTTTCATCGTGCTTGAAAGCTGTCTACAGTCTCACCAACGCTTGCTCTAGATCTGAGGGAAGAATCACTATGACCTACAACGCTATCAAGACATCGGTTGAGAATAATGTTCTCACCCTGACCATGAACCGGCCGGATCGGCTGAACGCCTTTAACCTGGAAATGCGCGATGAGATGATCGACGTATTCACCAAAGTGAATAGTGACGACGACGTTCGGGCTGTGATTGTCACTGGCGAAGGCCGTGGCTTTTGCGCCGGGGCCGATCTGGGTGCTGGCAAGGACACGTTCAACACAGACAAGCGGGCCGATGGTGGCGGGCAGAGCCAGTGGCGCGATGGCGGTGGTCAGCTGACGCTCGCAATTTATGAATGCCTTAAGCCCGTAATTGGCGCGATCAATGGTCCCGCCGTGGGCGTCGGTGCCACCATGCAATTGCCGATGGATATTCGCATTTCATCAACTGCAGCCAAGTTCGGCTTTGTGTTCGCCAAGCGTGGCCTGGTGATGGAGGCCTGTTCCAGCTGGTTCCTACCGCGCCTGGTTGGGATGGACCAAGCCGCCCGTTGGGCCTATTCCGGTAAGGTGTTTGAAGCGCAGGAAGCCTATGATGGCGGCCTGGTCTCTGAGCTGCTTGCGCCGGAGGATCTGTTGCCTCGCGCCAATGAAATCGCCCGTGAATTTGCTGAGGAAACATCATCGATTTCGGTCGCGCTGATGCGTCAGATGATGTGGCGGATGATTGGGGCCGACCACCCGATGGAAGCCCATAAAGTCGACAGCCGTGGTATTTCCGTGCTTGGCAAATTGCCGGATGCAGCCGAAGGCGTGACATCATTCCTCGAGAAGCGCCCGCCGGCCTTCCCGATGAAAGTATCAGAAGATATGCCGGATTATTTCCCCTGGTGGGACGAACCCCGCTTTCAGTAGCACTGGAATAATCCAAAAAAAATGGCTCGGGTTTCCCGGGCCATTTTTTTTGGCGGTTTAGCGGTTAACCGACGGCCTCAAAATCCATGCCGATATCCATCGCTGGGGCAGACTGGGTGATGCGACCAACCGAAATATAGTCGACACCGGTCTCGGCAATGGGGCGGATCGTATTCAGGTTGATGCCACCAGAGGCTTCCAGCGGAATACGGCCGCCCACCAGAGCAATGGCCTCGCGCAACATGTCGGGTCCCATATTGTCGAGCAGCAACATGTCAGCGCCTGCATCCTGGGCTTCCTGCACCTGGACGAGTGTGTCGCATTCGACTTCGATCTGCAGGTCGGTGCCGGCACGCGCGGCCTGAACGGCCTGGGTTACACCACCAGCCAGGGCAATATGGTTGTCCTTGATTAGCACGGCATCGAACAGACCAATCCGGTGGTTCTTGCCGCCACCCATGGTCACGGCATATTTCTCCAACATCCGCAGACCCGGCGTGGTTTTGCGGGTGTCGAGCAGCGTCGCGCTGGTGCCGTCGATCATATCGACATATTGCCGGGTCAGCGTGGCGATGCCGGAAAGGTGCTGCAGAATATTCAGTGTTGGCCGCTCAGCGGTCAGCAGTGCGCGGGCAGGGGCCTCAATGCGGCAAAGCACCGTGCCAGTTTCTACAAAGTCACCGTCTTCAACGCAGAACTCAATCTTGGCGTCGGGCGCCAGGCGTTTGATAAAGCCGATGGCAATGGGCAGGCCAGCGACAATCTGTGGCTCCCGCGCGGCCATGGCGGCGTGGAAGATCACCCCTTCGGGTACGACCGTATTGGACGTCACATCACCCGTGCCAACATCCTCAGCAAGGATGCGGTCGATGAAATCGTCCAGGTTGGTCAGTTTGTCAGGCAGCTGCTTCATCGGGAATGGGCTTCGCGGCAGGAGACATTTCAAGCATGCGTTGGACAGACTCCAGCGCCTTGACGCGGATATCTTCATCAACCTCAATCTGTGGCGTCATGTTGGCCAGTGACAGATAGAGTTTCTCCAGCGTGTTCAGCTCCATGAAGGGGCAGTTATTGCAGTTACACTCGCCATCATCTGCCGGGGCGCCAATAAAGGTTTTCTCCGGTGCGCGCAGCTGCATCTGATGAATGATGTGCGGCTCGGTGGCGATAATGAAGGTGTCGGATGGGTCTTCCAGTACATAACGCAGGATTGAAGAGGTCGAGCCCACATGGTCTGCATGGCGCAGGATATGGTCCGGGCATTCCGGGTGGGCGGCAATCGGTGCGCCGGGGTTTTCCGCTTTCAGCTTGATCAACTCCCGTTCGGAGAATTGCTCATGTACAATGCAGGTGCCCTGCCACAGGGTCATGTCGCGGCCGGACTTCTTGGCCAGATAGCCACCGAGATATTTATCCGGCGCGAACAGGATCGGCTGGTCTTCGGGGATCTGATTGATGATCGCCTCAGCATTGGTCGAGGTGACGATGATGTCGGACAGCGCCTTCACCTCGGCAGAGCAGTTGATATAGGTCAGCGAGATGTGGTCCGGGTGTTCTTCGCGGAAAGCTTTGAACTCGTCAGGCGGGCAGCTGTCTTCCAGTGAACAACCGGCTTCCATGTCCGGTAGGATCACGGTTTTTTCGGGGCTCAGGATCTTGGCTGTCTCGGCCATGAAGCGCACGCCGCAAAAGGCAATGACATCAGCGTCCGTATTGGCGGCATTGCGGGACAGGTCGAGCGAGTCGCCGACAAAGTCTGCAATATCCTGGATTTCCGGCGACTGATAGTAATGTGCCAGGATCACAGCATTGCGTTCTTTGCGCAGGCGGTCAATCTCAGCCTTCAGGTCGATAAACGGGTCGATTTCCGTAATGTTGAGCGGCGTCAGGTTCGCCTGTGTGTCACTCATGGTCTGCCTATTCGTCATACTGTGATGCGGCCTGTTTCGCCGGGTCTCTCAAGACCCAACCGCATATTTGGCCAAGTCATGGCGTATGCGTCGGTGCGGGGCAAGCTTTTTTACATTTTTATGATGCCTTCCGTATCATCACCGCTGTGTTACGGCGGTGTAGAGTGTCGGACTGATATAGCCCGGCGAGGACGAAACAACGCGTCCGGTCTCGATCATATGGTCCAGATGTGCTTGCACCGAAAGGGCCGCCGCCGGGTGCAGATATTCCGGCACATCATGATACATCGCCTTCACCATAGAAGAAATGTAGCGGATATCCGTCTTCAGGCAGAACATGATTTGTTCTTCCCGCGCTTCCCGGTGGGCGATGAAGGCCTCAACAAAGGGCTTCGGGTCGGTGATGGCGGGCCCATGCGTCGGCCAGTACACTTCGTCATCACGGTCCAGCAACAGGCGCAGGCTGGCCATATAATTGGTCATATTGCCGTCTGGCGGGGAAATGACTGACGTTGACCAGCCCATGACATGGTCGCCGGTAAAGAGCGTTTTGGCTTCCCGATAGCAAAAACACATGTGGTTGGATGTATGCCCAGGCGTATGGATCGCCTCAAACGACCAGCCATCACCTTCAATGATATCGCCATGGTTCAGGGTGACGTCGGGCACGAAATCTCTGTCGCCACCATGTTCGACGGTGTTTTCGCCACCGCCACCGGCATGGGGGCCAAAGCCATAGGTCTTGGCACCCGTTGCTTTCTTTAGCGGGGCAGCGGCGGGCGAATGGTCCATATGTGTATGGGTGATCAGAATATGGGTAACGGTTTCCCCTTCCAGTGCCTTTTGCAAAGCCGCAATGTGGTCATCATCCAATGGGCCTGGGTCGATCACGGCGACGTTGCCTTTGCCAATAATGTAGGTGCCGGTACCCGTATAGGTGAAGGGGCCAGGGTTGGCGGCAATAACCCGGCGAATATTGGGGGCGACTTCGTCAACCACGCCTGGTTCGAATTCGATGTCACGCAGGAAGGGAATATCTGTCATGGATTGGGTGTCCTGTTGGCGGGCATGTCATTTTCTGGCGCCCGATGCCATGTGTAGGATTTGCAGAAGAATAGCACACAGCCGGATAGCTTCAACTTGTCCTGAGCCAGCAGCCGCAGCTTGGAATCATAGGTTTTGCCATTCTCAACATTGTAGATACGCCCCTCTTTCCATTTGTCCTCGCCGTCATAGACGAAGTCAAAAAAAAGTGGCAGGCCGAGAAGTGGCCGGTCACGCAGGGCGGGGTCGGGGTTCTCTGTATCTCTGGGCGCCCGTTCTGGGTCGGCGAGTGAAGCAATAAAGCCGCAGAGGTGCTCGGGGTTTTCCCGGCAGGGCGCAATTTCAATCTCGCCGCCTTTGTGAGTCAGCCAACGGCCCATAATGTCATCTCGCGCGGCAAGCGCTGGTATTGACAGGGTAGTAGCTAGCAAGGCGAAAAGAAGGGTGCGACGAATAGGCATAAGGGGCTCACTGTTTGGGTTATCGCGTTTGGCATATTCCGAAGGTTGGCGCAAGTTCTGACCACTAAACGGGTGGGATCACGAAAAATCCTTGCTCTTTGTTCTTGTTTTGTTTACAAGAACAAAAATAGAACGAAGAACAGAAGGCCGGAGGGTAATATGGACGCGATGATGTATCAGGTGTTGGGTTGGTTGGCTGTCGCCATGATCTGGACATTCCTGCCTTTTGCCGCTTGGCGTACCTGGCAGGACTACCGTCAGCGCCGGTCAGCCAAACCCCGTGTGCAGATGATCAGCCGTTCTGTTGCAGGGTTACCCGTTCGCGCCTGACCCACTCTTTCAAGGCAGGTTTACCGAAAGACAATCCGCAGCGCTTGCGCCAGGTCCTGGCGGTGAAATGGCTTTCGAAGCAGGGCTGTGGCCAATTGGGTGCCTGCCTTGCGGTGTTCCTCATCATCCGACGGGCCACCGACCAGAATAAGCGAGCAATCGGGAAAGCGCTGCCGGGTCGCTTCGGCGAGTGTCAGGCCGTCACCACTCGCTTCTACAGATATATCTGTCATCAGCACATCAAGATTGGTGGCTGTTTCAAGAGCCGCTTTTGCGTTTTCCAGTGATGTTACTTCCGTTACCTGGTGTCCTTGCCGTTGCAGGGTCATGGCTGCCAGCAGGCGTGATGATCGATCCGTTTCAACAAGTAGAATCGACGAGCGAGATGGTTGGTCCGCATCTGCCGGCCCGGTCGCGATGGCTTCTTCAACTGCTACCGCTGCCGTATTCTCGGCCAAGTGGTCTGTGGTTTTCGAAAGTGGCAGATAAAGCAGGAAGGCAGTGCCCTGGTCTGGTCTACTGCGCAGTGTAACATGCCCGCCCAGCCTATAGATAAAGTCACGCACCTGGGTTAGTCCCAGGCCGCTGCCAGAGCCGTCCTCTTTGGTCGATACAAAGGGTTCAAAAGCGTGTTGGGCAACGGCTTCAGACATGCCACTGCCCGTATCGCTGACGCTCAGGATCAACCATGGGCCCGCGGTCAGTCCCGTCTGTTCGGCTGCGTCGTCATCAAGGTCTCTGCGGTGTGCTTCGATCGTGAATTTGCCACCTTCGGGCATCGCATCTCCTGCATTCAGCGCCATATTGAGCAACGCCTGTTCCAGTTCACCAACATCTAGTACCGGTTCGCCCAGACCCGGCTCAATACGGATGGAAAGCTCCACACTGTTGCCGGTGGCACGGTCCAGCATGCCCCGGATATTGTTCACGGCGTCTGCCAGGTCGACGGGGCCAGCCTCGCCACGGGGGCGGCGGACATAGGCCAATATCTCTCGGGTAACCGCAACGCCGCGGCCCAAAGCTGCCGTACTGGATGTGAAATACCGTTCCAGATCGGCGAAGTCGCTTCTGGTGGAAAGTTTGCTCTCCAACAGCTCCAGATTACCGCCGATTACACCCCACATATTGTTGATATCGTGGGCAACACGACCCGTCAGCTGACCTATGGCTTTTAGTTTTTCCGCGTTTTCCAGGGTGGATTCCGCATTGTGTTCCCGCGTGATGTCGAGCAGGAGTGTCTCATAAGCCTCCTGGTCACCCCACAAAACCTTCCTGCTTTGCGCAATGACTCTGATCGGCAAAATGTTGCGCCGCTCAATGCGAAGCTCCTGAACAACCTGCTTGTTGTCGGCTACGTGCTCCAACAGGGCAGTAGCCGGCTCGATGCCGAAAAGCTCACCAAGCATCTGGCCTTCCAGCGGGGCATCCTCGGTCCAGCAAAGCTGGTTGGCAAATTGGTTGTTGGCAAACAATATCCTACCACCCTGATGGATCAGGTGCGCCTGCAGCGAAAAGGCGGCTGTTTCCGCGTATTGCGCGGGGTCTAGCTTCGGTAGGCTCATGGGTCGTCCATTGACAATGTGCACCCATCATAATGGGTGAGCCGATCTGTCGTCATGATAAATTGCGCAAAGAATCGTAAATCAGCACAGATCACCTTCGCAAAGGCGGTACACGGTGGTACCAGTGTTACTCACAGGTACGAATCATGACTTGGGGGAGAAACGGGTCAATGCATCCTTGCGTCTATGCAGAAAAATCACCGGACAAAACGGCTATTATCATGGCAACCGATGGGTCGAGTCTGACCTATGGGGAACTGGAAGAGCAGTCCAACCAGGTCGCGCATTATTTCCGCAGCAAAGGCCTGAAGACTGGCGACCATGTCGCCATGTTCCTGGAAAACCATTTGCTGTTTTACGTGTGGTGCTGGGGCGCGCAACGCGCCGGGCTTTATTTTACAGCGATCAGCACGCGCCTGAGTGCACCGGAGGCTGTCTATATCGTCAACGATTGTGACGCCCGAATATTGCTGAGTTCCAGGCAATTGGGTCAGGTTGCAGGCGAGATGCTGGGCGATATTCCCAAGGTTGAAGAATGCCTGATGGTCGATGGAGTGCAGGATGGTTTTGTTTCTTTTGAAGAAACGATGAAGGACTTCCCCACCGTGCGGATCGCTGACGAAACGTCTGGCATGGATATGCTCTATTCTTCGGGTACTACAGGCCGCCCCAAGGGGGTGAAAATACCGCTTACAGGTGAACCTATCGACTTTGAAAACCCGCTGATGGAAGTCACCAAGACGCTCTATCAATTCAGTGAAGATATGATCTACCTGTCGCCGGCGCCGCTTTATCATGCGGCCCCCATGCGCTTTAACATGACGATTATGCGCTGCGGTGGTACCTCCGTGCTGATGGAGCACTTCAATGAAGAAGAAGCCCTGCGACTGATTGAAAAATACCAGATCACCCACTCTCAGTGGGTGCCGACCATGTTTGTCCGTATGCTGAAAATGCCTGAAGAAGTGCGGACGAAATATGATGTGTCGTCGCTCAAACTGGCCATCCATGCCGCCGCCCCTTGCCCCATTGAGGTCAAACGCCAGATGATCGACTGGTGGGGGCCAATTCTGTTTGAATATTACGCTGGCTCGGAAGGCAATGGTGCGACCTATATCAGTTCTGAAGACTGGTTGGCGCATCCGGGCTCGGTGGGACGGTCGCTGACGGCAACGCTGCACATTGTCGATGAGGATGGCTCAGAGCTGCCGCCTGGTGAAATCGGTACTATCTATTTCGAAGGCGGCGGTGATTTTGCCTACCACAAGGACGAAGACAAAACTGCGGGCTCTTATGACCATCGTGGTTGGTCGACTCTGGGGGATATTGGCTATGTCGATGAGGAAGGCTATCTGTATCTGACAGACCGCAAGGCCTTCATGATCATCTCTGGTGGCGTGAACATTTATCCGCAGGAAGCTGAGAATGTGCTGATCGGTCACCCTAAAGTAACGGATGTTGCGGTCTTTGGCGTGCCGAATGAAGAATTCGGCGAGGAAGTCAAAGCCGTGGTGCAACCGGCCAACTGGTCCGACCGAGGCGATGATCTGGAGCAGGAGTTGATTGCTTATTGCAAGGAGCACCTGGCGTCTATCAAGTGCCCCCGGTCTGTCGACTTTGATGAAGAATTGCCGCGCCACCCAACCGGCAAGCTTTATAAGCGCCTGTTGCGCGACCGTTATTGGGGGAACAAGGATTCCAAAATCGTCTGATCGACCTTTAGGAAAACAAACCCGCATCCTGCACACGCTGAAGGGCTGCGCAGATGCGATCGATGGCCTCGTCGATGATCTCTGGCGTGTGCGCGGTAGACACGAAGGACCGACGCGTGCCAGGGATCAAAATGCCTAGATCCAGCAGGTGCAGATAGAAGGCGGTTTCCGCCGCTGTTTTCTGCCTGGGCAGGTCGCGTGCCGTCCGAATGGTTTGGTCAGTGAAGTAAACCTGGAACATCGATCCGGAATTGAGCACCTGCACGGGCAGGTTATGGCTCTTGCAGAAGGTGTTGATGCCATCTGCCAAGCGTGGGCCCAGCGTGTTCAGCTTGGGGTATATCTCAGCGCGATGTTCATCCAGCCAGGAAAGTTGGGCAGCACCGGCGGCCATGCTGAGTGGGTTGCCCGAAAATGTCCCGCCGGACATGATGCCTTTCGGGTCTGTGCCAAGGCTATTGAAGAGCTGCATGATATCGGCCCGCCCGCCGACAGCGCCGATAGGGCAACCGCCGCCGAGGATTTTGCCATAGGTGACGACATCTGGTTTCAGGCCGTAAAATTCCTGCGCGCCACCATAGGCGAAGCGAAAGCCGGTGATGACTTCATCAAACATAATGAGGACGTCTGATTCCCGGCACACGTCAATGAGCCCGGCAAGGAAAGAACCAATGTCGTCGCCCATATGCGGGTTGGAACTCTGCGCGGGCTCGATGATGACAGCGGCCAGGTCGTTCTTGTTTTCGCGGATCAGGTCATAGGCGGCCTCAGACCTGTAGGGCAGCATCATCTGGTGTTCAGCGATGCCGTCTGGCACACCGGCACCATTGGCACGCCACTGCGGGGCGTTGGCCGGGCTTTCGGGGTCGGCAATGCCGATGCCATAATCATGCGCGCCATGATAGGAGCCGTCGAACACGGCGATTTTTGGCTTGCTGGTGAAGGCCCGCATGGCGCGGATGGCATACATGGTGGCCTCTGTGCCGGTATTGCAGAAGATTACACGGTCTGCGCAATTGTCGGCTTTCACAATAAGTTCTGCCAGTGGGATCTGGCCCGGATTATGCAACCCGAAATGCCAGCCCTTGCCCTGTATCTGTTCCAGCATGGCAGCCTCTACAGCAGGGTGGCGGTGCCCAAGCACAAGGGCACCGAAACCTATCTGGAAATCGATATATTGGTTGCCGTCAACATCGTGCAGATAGGGCCCCTCTGCCGATTCAATCAGTACGGGGTGGGGCATTTCCAGGCTGGCAGCCGAGCCCATATTCATCAGCTCGTGGGTCGTGGCTGTCAGGTCACGCGAACGTGCCATTTTCTCGGCAAGTTGGTTTGTTGGGTCTGTCATGCTCGCGAGTGTAGCGGGGAAGGGCCTGCGTGAACAGGCAATCGCGAACTGGGTTTTGGGGTGATGTCCCTCCGGGGGATCATTTCCGGAAAACAACGGGTATTGATCCGAATTACGAATGGAGCGTGTGGTTAGGCCCCTCCGGGGGATTAAACTTTTCGAAACAGTGGGTGGCCACTGTTTCGCCCAAGGGGCCAAGTTTAATGGTCGGGGAGAGAGGATTTGAACCTCCGGCCCCTGCCTCCCGAAGGCAGTGCTCTACCAGGCTGAGCTACCCCCCGACGCTGGGTAGGCGCGCGTTATAACCAAGCTTTATAGATGCTGCAAGACCGTTGACGGGCCTAATAGGCGCGATTAACGCAAAAATCCACTACGCCAACCAGGGCTTGGCGTAGTTCTCCATCGGGGAAGATGCCAAGCGCGTCTTTGGCGACGGAGCCATAGTGCTGCGCACGGCCGATTGTGTCGGCAAGTGTGCCCTGGTCCGTCATCAGCATTATGGCTTTTTCAAGGTCATCGTCCTGTTGGTCCAGATCGGAGAGTGTGCGTTTCCAGAAGTTCCGGTCTTCTTCACTGCCCCGGCGATAGGCCAGAATGGCGGGCAGGGTGATCTTGCCTTCGCGGAAGTCGTCGCCCACGGCCTTGCCCAGGGTGGCCTGGGTGGCAGAATAATCGAGTGCGTCGTCAACGAGCTGGAAAGCCACGCCGAGATTGCGGCCGTAAGATTCCAGTGCGTCTTTTTCGCTGTCAGAGGCATCGGCAACAATGCCGCCGATGCGGGTGGCAGCCGCAAACAGGGCCGCTGTTTTGGCGTCGATCACCTTGAGGTACGTTTCTTCACTGGTGTCGACATTATTGGCCGCGCTCAGCTGCAGTACTTCACCCTCTGAAAGTGCCGTGGAGGTATTGGCCATTACTTCCACCACTTCCATGGATCCGTCCTGGGCGATCATCTGGAAGGAGCGGGAAAATAGATAGTCACCCACCAACACGCTAGCCTGGTTACCCCAGACGGTGTTGGCAGTGGCCTTGCCGCGGCGCAGGTCGCTTTCGTCCACCACATCGTCATGCAGCAGGGTGGCGGTGTGCACAAATTCAATGGCCGCGGCCAAATTGATCTCGCGCCCGCCGCGATAGTCGCACAAATGGGCAGAAGCAATAGTCAGAAGCGGACGGATACGCTTCCCACCGGAATTGATCAGGTGACCGGACAGCTCGGGTATCAGGTGAACATGGCTCTGCATGCCTGAGAGAATGGCTTCGTTGACGCCCAGCATTTCGGTCTGCAGAAGGTCCGCCAGCACTTCCAGCGCGTTCTGGTCGGCACGTTTACCGGGGGACAAGCGAACAACATTTTCCACAATACTATCCTGTCGACTCTTGTTTGGTTTGGTGGATTGGGCACCTTATCGCGTATATAGGGCGCTGTTCCTAGTGAAATCGGATTCTGCCAAGCGGTAACGGAACGAGGGATTGCATGTCTGAGCAGGGCTTTGACATCACGGAAGACACCTTGCTGGGTGGTCGAGTACGGCTGTTGCAACCGCGCAATGGTTATCGTGTGGCCGTGGACCCTGTGCTGCTGGCGGCAAGTATTTCACCAAATGCGCACCAAACGGTCCTGGATGTTGGCGCTGGTACAGGTGCGGTGTCGTTGTGTCTGCAGCATCGTTGCCCCGACGCTGAACTTCATGGCTTGGAGCGCGAAACACAGTTTATCGAACTGGCACGGCGAAGTACGGCTTTGAACAAAGCGGATGTGATTTTTTACGAAGGTGACCTGACCCAGTGGGAGGCCGCACGCCCTGGCGGCTATGATTGGGTCGTGTCCAACCCGCCCTTCTGGTCGCCGGAAAACAGCCGTCCGGCAAAAGGGTTAAGGCGTGCTGCACATTTTCTGGATGGCATGACCATGGGAGAATGGGTTGGCCATTGCTGTCGATTATTGGCTCATGAAGGCAGGTTGTCGCTCATCGTACCTGCAGCTGTTCTGCAGGACGTATTGTCAGGCCTGTCGGCGGAAATGGGGGCTGCCCACATTGTGCCGATTTGGCCCAGGGCTGGGCATCCTGCAACGCGACTGATTATTCAGGCGCAAAAGGGCTCAGGAGCACCCATGGCATCGTTGCCCGGACTGGTGCTGCATCAGGAGAACGGAGACTTTACCGAGCAGGCAGAGCAAATACTTCGCGATGCATGCGGCTGGACACATGGGTCGGCATAAGGGCCAGCCCAGGGTTAGGCACGTGGGCATATGGTGGATAATTAAATTCATCGACTCCGACACGTTCCATACTATGTACTGTACGTTACGTGAGAGTGTTGCAGGGTTGTTGGGTTGCGATGAATGGCGACAGGTGAGGGGCCTCGGCCCCAGGCAGCAATGGGGCACGATATGACTGAATCAGCGTCTGATAAGGAACTTGCAGCAAGCAAATCGGCTGGTGTGCCGACGACTGACTCTATTGCTCCATCTGGCGAGGTTCGCCGCAAGCTGCTGCAGGCCGGGGCGATCGGCATGCCGGTTGCGATTTCTCTCCAGAGTGGCACAGCAAGGGCTATCTCTACCTGTACGACCAATATCACTCGTCCAACTGAGTCCCAGGTGAATGCTGCATTAAGTGACTCCTCAAACATCTCGGCCATTACGGCCGCGACCGGCCTGAATAGTGGTCAGATTAACGCGATCAAGAACCAGACGAATGCGTTGGACCCTGGGGCACCGTTCCCGGAATCCGGCTCGGTTCATTCCAGTGAGGTGTTGTGGCTGATGGTCAATACAACATCCGGCGGCAGTTGTTGGACATCCTATTGCGCCAATAGTATCGACAGCGGCGACGTGACAGTTGTCGGGGCATTTTCCTCGGCTGTTTGTGGCGGTGGTGCACCGGGCGGGGGTTGCGGTGACGATAGCGATGACAGTGATTGCGATGACGAGGACGAAGAAGATGACGATTGATGCATTATCAGTCGTGGCCTTTGTTGGGGTTTATGGACTAGACTTCTGCCATCAATCATCACCTCGGTTCATGGTCTGTGGCAGCGAAACTTTGGCTTTTTGATACGACACACTCTGTCATCTGGCATGACCTGGAGGACGCGTCGTTGCTGTTCCATCGCCTGACCGGCGAAACACACTTCTTTAATCTTTACGCAACATTTGCGCTGCGCTCTCTGATGGAGCGTCCCATGTCCACAGATGGCTTGGTACAACATCTTGTAGACCAGTTGGGACAGCCAAATGATGAGGACCTGTTGGGCAGGTCGAGGGCATGCTTTCTGGCTTTCAGGAAATGGGCCTTGTCGAAGAGACCGCAGCATGAAAGTGAAGGAACTTTCCGGCAGTGATCTTTCCAGGCGCCTGAAGGTCGAGCTCGATATTGCCACCACGCCTTTCATCACGCGCATAGCGTCGCCGCTGGGACCGCTGCGTAATGCTGTTGCCGAGATGTATGGCGACTACCAGCTTGTTGAGCATGCCGTGCCGGACTTTCTGGTCCGGGTCAATGGCACGGGCGGGTGGCGCCGGTGGGCACGTCGGCAGTGCATAGCCCATATCGATATGCCGACGCCTTTTGTCGCTCTGCCAGAACATATGGCGCCTTTGATGCTGGAGCAGTCGCTGAACTGGTCTGTGGCCATGCGCACAGCCACGCATTTGCTGTTTCACGCGGCTATCGTTGGTAAGGGGGACAAGGCCATCATTCTGCCGGGTGAGTCCGGGCAGGGTAAAAGCACGCTTTGTGCCATCCTGATGACCAGTGGTTGGCGGCTCTTCTCTGACGAGCTGGCGCTTATCGATTTGGAAACTGGCCTGGCCCAGCCCTATCCGCGCCCGGTTTCGCTGAAGAATGCCTCTATCGAGGTCATGAAGAGCTTTGCGCCGGGATGGCGCATGACAGCTATTCATCATGGCACTCCGAAGGGTGATGTTGCTTATATGTTACCGAGGGCAGAAGACCTTGAACGTGCCGGTGAATTGGCCCGGCCAGCTGCAATTCTGGTACCCGATTATCACCCAGACGCAGAAAAAGCCCTGGAGCCGATGGCCCCTTCAGTGACCTTCCTGCAGATGTCAGCCTGTTCAATCAACTATAATGGCTTCCATGAAGCAGGATTCCGCAGGTTGAGCGACCTCGTCGACAAAGTGCCTGCGGCGATCGCTCGATACAGCACAGCAGAAGATGGCGTTGCCCTGGCCGAACAGATGCTGGAGGGCGCATGAAGATCTGGCCCGACAAGCTGGCAGGCCTGTTCGCAGGCACCCAGAAGACCACCAAGTGGTCACCCGAGGACTGGTTGGCGACCCTGCGCCGTGCACAACGATCAGCACTGGTGGGTAAATCTTCCCGTGAGGTTGAAAAGTCCGTGCCGGCGCAAGACAGGCCACCCGCGATCAGGCGGCACATTCAGTCTGCAGCTGTAATGGGACATTACAACCGCCAGGAACTGGTCGCAGAGTCTTGGTACCTGTTGCGCCTGCTGAGTGACCTTGACGTGCCTGTGATATTCCTGAAGGGGACGGCTTATGCGCTCGCCGACCTGGATGTCGCCAAGGGCCGTATGGCCACCGATATTGATATTCTGGTGCCTGAAGACGCCATTGGAGATGTTGAGGCCCGGTTGCAGCAGGCCGGTTGGGCGTCGATGAAAACCAACGAATATGACGATTCCTATTATCGGCAATGGATGCACGAGATCCCCCCCCTGCGCCACATGGCCCGCAACCGCGTGACAGATGTTCATCATACCATTCTGCCCAAGACCTGCCGCATCACCCCTGACGCTGATGCCCTGATTAAGAGTGCAGTGCCCGTCCATTTGGGGGGCAGAATGCGCAGGTGCTATGTCCCGCGGATATGGTCGTCCATGCCGCTATTCATACCTTCTATGATGGCGACTTAAACGAACGGCTTCGGGACATACTGGACCTGCATGAACTGCTGGTACAGTTTTCGGCCGAACCCGACTTCTAGCGTCATTTGCTTGAACGGGCAGAACGACACGAGGCCGACAGGCCCGTCTTTTACGCCTTGTGGTTTGCCCAGCATCTATTCGACACGCCCGTGCCAGCAACGGTTTACGATGGCATGGACAAGCCCGGCAATGCGGTGCTTCGGTTGATGAGCTGGGCTGTCAGGCACGCTGCGTTGCCAATATTGCCTGAGAAGATGTCGTTGAAGGTCCGGGCCGCCCGGCGCGTCCTCTATATGCGGTCGCACTGGCTACGTATGCCGCCTTTGATGCTTGGCAAACATCTGGCGACAAAATTTCTCATGAGTCTTGGAGTAATCCGGCAATAATCTCTTTACGCTGTAAATCCGTAGGCACTATAGTACGCGCCAATTTGATGTGAGGAGACAGTCATGACTGCAGCAACGAACCGTCCGATCAACCGCCGTGTTGTACTGGCAAGCCATCCGGACGGAATGGTCAAGGAATCCGATTTTCGGATTGAAGATGAACAACTCGGTGAACTGGGCGAAGGCGAAGTGCTGGTCAAGCAGGAAGCCATCTCGATCGACGCCTTTATTCGCACAGCGCTGAACGAGCAGGAAGGCCTGCACACAGCGGTACCCATCGGTGGTGTCATCGGTACGCTCGGCGTAGGTCGTGTGGTCGAAAGTAACAATGATGAATTTGCTGTGGGTGATGCTGTCTCCGGCGGCATGGGTGCTCAGACCTATATTCAGGGCCAGCCGATGTATCAGAAGATCGACGACAGCCAGGTACCTGCCACGGCTTATCTGGGTGCCTTGGGCCTGACCACAGGTGTAACGGCCTATTTCGGTATTCTGGAATGTGGCGCCGCCAAGGAAGGCGACACGGTCGTTGTCTCCGGTGCGGCAGGTGCTGTGGGGACCATTGCCGCGCAGGTTGCCAAGATCAAAGGCTGCAAGGTGATCGGTATCGCCGGCGGTAAAGAAAAGTGCGACTTCCTGGTCAATGAACTCGGCCTGGATGGTGCCATCGACTACAAAAACGATGATATCGATGCCAAAATCAAAGAACTGTGCCCCGGTGGTGTAGACGTGTTCTTTGATAATGTAGGTGGTGAGTTGCTCGACATCGTGCTCGACAATTTAGCCTTTAAGGGCCGCATTTCTATCTGTGGTGCGATCTCTCAATATGGCGACCAGCAGAATGTTCGGGGCCCGAGCCTATATCTGCGCCTGGCGGAACGCTGGGGCACCATGGGCGGCTTTGTCGTGTCCTACTACGCCGACAAGTTCGAACAGGCTTATGCTGATCTCGGCCAGTGGATGGCAGAAGACAAGTTGGTGATGCCCGAGACAATCGAAGAAGGTATCGACAACTTCCCCAAAGCACTGATTGGTCTGTTTAACGGCGCCAACACGGGCAAGATGCTGGTCAAACTCGACTAGTTTCTATACCAGACGTAAAGCGGGGGTGTTCACAGAAGTGAACGCCCCTTTTTTGTTCGAAAGGCGAATGAATCATTTGGCCGATACTGTGTTTGGAATTCCTATAATTTACGAAATAAATTTGTTGTTTTCCATGGACTAAGAACCAATGGATCTTGTAACCTTTTGGTAACGATGGGTTGGCGTCTGATAATGCAATTTGAGGTTGCTTAACGGAGCTAAGCGGCTGACCCTTGGGTTAGGGGTGAACGCTATCTGGGAGATAGATGCATGGGAACAATAGTGTTTAGGTCCGCTGTCGGGCTGGCATTAGGTGCAGGGCTTGGTATGGCGATGACCGCATCGGTACACGCGCAGAATGGAAGCGGGGCCACCGAAGAGCGCGTGGGAATTCGGCAAGTTACCGTAACGGCGCAGAGAACAGCTGAAAATGTGCAGACCGTGCCTATTGCGGTAACGGCCCTGAGTGGTGACTCACTGGGTATGCGACAGGTAGAGAATTTCTCTGACCTTCAGTTCAACATCCCCAATACGACCTTCTCCAAGGGGAACTTCACCGGGTCGAGCTTCCAGATCCGTGGCGTCGGCACCACACTTGTCGCGGCTTCTTCCGACAACGGCGTGGGCATTAACATCAATGACGTCCCGCTGAATGCGCCACGTCTGTTTGAAACAGACCTCTATGATGTGGAACGGGTAGAAGTACTGCGCGGTCCGCAAGGGACGCTATTCGGGCGAAATGCAACGGCTGGTGTGGTCAACATGCTTACGGCCAAGCCGGTGCTGGAAGAATTTCAGGGTAGTGCCGAATTCGAGTACGGCAATTTCGATTCAACACGGGCAGAGGCCATGCTGAATATCCCCGTGGGCGAGAAAGTAGCGATCCGATTGGCGGGCAATTTCGTTAAACGAGACGGCTATACAAGAAACCTCGATACGGGTAACCGAATTGATGGCCGCGACAATTATTCCCTGCGCGGGTCTGTTCGTATTGAGCCGTCTGACAACACCAGAATCGACTTTATGATTTCCTGGTTCGACGAAGACTCAAACCGCACTCGTGCGACAAAGCAGCTGTGTCATCGTGACCCGACGGCCATCCTTGGTTGTTTGCCAGACAGCCTGGCATTTGAATCAGCTAACTCAAATGCGACCCTGTCAGGCATTCTGATGTCGAATGCGGTTCTGGGGCCGTTGGCCTTGACCAATCTGTTCGACCCTACGGACTATGCTGCAGAAAACCCAGCGAATTTACGGCAGACGCGGGCGGCCTTTGACCCAATCTACCAGGCCGACGAATTGCTGATGACCCTGAAGATTGAACAGGACCTTGGCGAGAATTACACGCTGACATTTACCGGCGGGTATCAGGACACACACATCACGTCGCAGCAGGAATATTTTAATCGGGTTGATATTGATCCAGTATTGCCTGCGGCAGTGGGCGTAGCGTTCCCGATCACAAGTTCGATTTATTTCGCGAATGGCATGTTCCCGATTTCCGGGATTGACGACAGTAACTTTGGCGTTGTTGGGGGCAACATTGCCGGGTTCTCCTCAGACTTGCCGTCCTACGATCAGTCCAATGCAGAAGCCGAACAATATTCAGCCGAACTTCGGTTGAATTCGAACTATGACGGGCCCTTCAATTTCCAGGCCGGGGCGTTTTACATGAAGTACGACTACGCGTCGGACTATTATGTCATCGCCGCCTCCCTAGACTATTTTGCGTTGGTGGGCTCAGGTATCGACGGCGTTGGTTTGGTGTCACCTTTCTACCGCAACGAAACAGAAACCTACGAGCTGGAAAGCTGGGCTATTTTTGCTGATGCGACATACGACATTACAGATGAAATTCAGCTCACAGCCGGTATCCGGTATACCGAAGACAAGAAGTTTGAACTCTCTCGTCAATTGTTGCTCGACGGCATCGCGCAGGTGGGGTCCAGCACGGCCATCGTTCCCCTTCCGACGCTTGACGAATTACGCTCTGATTGGGGTGAAGTAACCGGGCGCGCTGTTGTGACATGGACGCCGAGGAATGATGCCATGTATTACGCCTCTTACTCGCGGGGCTACAAAGGCGGTGGGTTCAACCCGCCTTCCGGCTTCTCAACAACAGCGACCACGTTTGATCCGGAATTTATCGACGCCTACGAAATTGGCACCAAGCAAACCTTTGCGGATGGGCGGGCGCAGGCAAATATTTCTGCGTTCTATTACGACTATCAGAACCTGCAGGTTTCCAAGATTGTTGACCGCACGTCACTGAACGAAAACATCGATGTCAAGACCTGGGGCCTGGAAGGTGAGTTCCTGTATGCCCCCAATGAGAATTGGATGTTCAACCTGAACGCATCCTATATGGGCTCGAAAATTGGCGATGAGTTTTCTGTCGACGGGCGTGACCCAACCGATGGCCGCTCAGATGTCACCCTCATCAAGGACCTGTCGAGCGCATCAAACTGCGTAATCAATCACAATGGTGCGCCGCCACCAGAACTGATCCCGGAATTGGCTGCCCTGTTCCCGTTCGGGACCACGGAAGTACCGGGGCTGGATGCCAATGCCGCTTTCACCACGTGTGATGGGGCTGCCGCCGCCCTGGCCGGGTTTAATCAGATTGCCGGTACGAATTACACCGTTACAGATGGCGTGGAGGCCAGCCTGAAAGGCAATGAAATTCAGCAGGCGCCAGACTTCACCATCAGTATGGGGGCGCAATACACGCACTATTTCGGGAATGGCATGAGCCTGTCCACCAGGGTCGATTATTACATGCAGACAGCCATGTTTGCCCGTCTGTTCAACAAGCCTATTGACCGTATCAAGTCATGGGATGTGTTGAATGCGCAGGTCACGTTGAACTCGGCGAATGATACCTGGCGCGTTCGGGCATTCATTCAGAATATTGCCAACAGCAAACCGATAACGGGTCACTTCTTTACGGACCCCTCGAGCGGCAACTTCACCAATGTGTTTGTGCTGGAGCCCCGTAGGTTCGGCATTGAAGTGGGGGCTAGCTTCTAGCCCACCGCTGGAACTACAAAAAAAGCCCCGTTGGCAAGGTCAGCGGGGCTTTTTTTAATGTCTATTGATCCAGTTCGAAATTGGATGTGAATGTGCGGAAGTTTTTGTGGTCGTTGGAGCCATAAGGCACTGCATAAGGGGCTGCTACGCCCGGAAGGGTGTCTACGGAGAACAGCTCCCGTATAGGTCCTTGTAGGCGTATCCATTGCACGACGTCGCCATTGGTCAGGTCGATAATCTGTACGCCGCACCAGGGGTCTGCATTCCGCTTGGCGATTTCATCATCAAGCTGCAGGCCAGAAAACGAGCCATCGCGTGGTTCAGACAGGGTCGCAATGGCATATTTGCCGACAAAGCTCAGCCCGCGTAGGAAGCCGGGCATAAAGGCAATGTCTTCTGTTTTCCCTGTTTTTCGATCAACACGGCACAGATAACCACGGCCAGAATCTTCCACATAAAGCTGGTCATTGTAGACGCGCGGGCTATGGGGCATCGACAGCCCCTCGGTGACGATGCGGTCATCGTCGGCCAAGTCGATCAGCAAGCCGCCTTCACCACGCCGGTTGCGCCATCCATCGACACTGTCGGACCGGGACACAGCCGTGACGTAGCGCGCTTTGCCGTCTTCCATCGCCAACCCATTCAGGTGGCAGCGGTCTTCAGGTGCCAGTTTGGAGATGAAGGGTGGCTTCCAGATGGCGCGGAACCCGTGGGTCAGGTCGAAACTCGCCAGGCAGGAGTAGAGTGTATTTACAAACAAAATTCGGCCATTGGGCTCCACACCCAGTTCGTGAATGTCGAGGTCGCCCGTCGCCTGCGTGTTGCGGGGTACGAACATGCGGTCATATTGCTGATTGGCGATCTGACCTGGCAGCAGGACATTTTCCAGCCGGGTCAGCTCAAAGGCTGTAGCGACGTAAATCCGCTGGCTATCTGCCCAAACGCCCATGGCCCGGTCGAAATTCTGCTGGTGAACAGATAGCGCCCCCGTCGGCAGGCGACCGATCATAAACAGCTGCCCGGTTTGGTAAGATGTAAGCGCGATAGAGATATTATTGGCGGCCAACCAGTCGACCATGCCGCGCGAACAGCTGATCTGCATATTGGTCTCAATACCCGTCTGGTGTGAATTTTCCGGTTGAGTCATGGAGGTATCCCGTCAATCAAAACGACTTTGCTACATGTTGACTGCTCAGCGGGTTATGATGAAGGCCACTGAGTTAGCTTTAACAGGGGAAAAGGTGACAATGCAAAACATTGTCGTAAACGACACAAACAGAGATGAATTTCGTGACCGATTGGTGCGTTACTTCACTGATATCATTCCGTTACCACCGGAAGTCGGTATTGAAGAGCGCATCTCTGAGGTGGGCATGGTATGCGTGGAAAATGGTCGCATCATTGGTGTGGCAACGATTGCAAAAGTGCTGATCCGGCAGTTGGGCATGGATATGTGGTTCTATCGAACCAGCGTGTCGCCTGATCACCGCCATGTTGATATTGCCCGGTCGCTGGCGAATGACCTTTACGCTCATATGGACGCGCAATATGAGCCGGGAAAGGGCATGCCTGTGGGGTTCTTTTACCTGATCGAAGCAGAAGTGCTGATCCGGAACCTGCCGCATTGTGTATGGCCGACGACTGGAGCCGTCTTTATTGGCCTGGACAATATGGGCCGGCAGCGAAGTATCAAATATTTCACCCGGGCGATGCTGGATGACCCGTGGGAAACATCACAGCGGGTTGTCCGGCAGGCAGTAGAGCAACCACGCGTCATGTAGATGGCTGCTCTGGTGATGGCTGACAAGAAAGAGGTCGTGGGGTCAATAATTCAAATTTTAATCAAACTAGAACTATTGGCTGCCGGAAATTGACCACGCTTGAAGGGGAGTATTGTAATGTTTAACAAGGTGCCGAAAAGCATGAAGCGGATGCTTGGGAATCAGGCAATTGCCGCAGAAGGGCCAGGTACGTCCGGGAATTCGAAAATTGCTGCTGTATCTGTTTTGGCGCTGTCGACGGGAGTTGGCCTCTCCCAGGGGGTTGATGCCTCGACCAATGTCTGCGCAGGCGCAACAGCCGGTGATACCGTTACCATAACAGATGCAGGAAACCCCTATGCGGCTGCGACGCTTTGCCATGTTGAAGACATTACGCTTGTCCTGCAGGGTGATAATGGCGGCACGCAGACACCAGTCATCATCAATACACTGGTAGATGATGCTCTCGGTATCCGTGTAGATGGTACCCAAGGCGCCGGTATCACTGTTATTACAGAAGCTGGGTCGTCCATCACCACGGGTGGGAATACGGGCTTCGACGGCATAGAACTCATCAGCCTTAACGGGGCCGATATCGACGCCGATTTGTCCGGCGATATCAATACGAGCCTGAACTTTAACGATGGTGTTTTTGTGCTTGGCTCGGGTGGGGCGAACATCGACGTGTACCACGACGGTAATATCCACACGACCGGTGGCCACCAGGCTATCGGCATCTGGGTAGTTGGTGGCGGTGAGAATATGTCGATTTACAATGCCGGGTCGATCATCACAGAAGGCGGGGGTAGCTCTGGCGGCATTGTCGTTAGTTCCTCGCCTGTCTCTGATACTTTCTTGATGGGTAATAGTGGCGCCATCGAGACAAGCGGCCTTGGCAGTGAAGGTTTGATGTTGTTCGGGCGGGGCGTTACAGGCTCCATTGTGAACTCAGGTGAGATTGTGACATCAAGCAGGTATACTGCCGGTATTGCCGTCTAAACGCACTACGATACTGATGTGGCTATCGATGTTGCTGGTGACATCGTCACGTCTGGTGATCGATCTCCCGGCATCCGATTCATCAATTGGCAAGATGATGGAGAAGGCGATACCGTCATTGATGTTTCGGGTTCTATCTCAACGTCAGGTGATGGCTACAGCACTGATAATTACACGGGAATTGGTAACCAAGGCATTGCTGTACATACCAAGTATAATGATACCTTCATTGATGTCAGCGGTACAGTTACGACCTCAGGCGAAAATGCAGCGGGCATTCTGTCTGGCCACAAATATGGCGGGACCACGACAATCACCAGCACAGGCGCCGTCATGGCAACCGGCGAGGAGGCGATCGGCATTGAGGTCGAAGCCTATGATGGCGTCTATGTGCAGGTAACAGATGTCTCTGGCACTTATCACGGCTTGGATATCTCGACGGTAGAGGGACCCGTTGAGGTTACGGTCGATGGTACGGTTGTGGGGGGTATCGATGGTGGCGGCATTGTCATTACAGCCCCCGTCTCCAGCAGCACCGCTATTAACGCAGATGGCAGTGTTGGTGCGGCTTCTGGCCTGGCGATTGATACGACGTTTTACGACGACACCGAGAGCGAAGACAGCGTTACCTCATACGGGGTGATTGCTGGTAACATTGTGCTGGGTGATGGCAGTGATTCTGTCCTGTTTGGCGACGACGCTGATCTAAGCCTGCTAGGCACAGTTGATGGCGGTGATGACACCTCCGTGGCAGATGGTTTTATCGATACCCTGACGTTCAATGGTATCACCGCAGACATTGCACCCGACGGCTTTGAGAACTTCGAGCTTTTTGTTGTTGACGATGCCCAGATCACCCTGAGTGGTGCAGGGATGTTAATGACGTCTGGCGACGACGGTTATGGCGCCTTTGTCCAGAACAACAGCTGGCTTGGCTTTGGTATGGGTGTTGACCTTGAAGGCAATTTACATGTGGATGCTACATCCGCTGTTTCGGGCGCGGGAGCGAACCCGACGGTCTATGGCGACCTGTTCCTTGAAGGGGCCATTGACCTGGTAGATGGTTCTGCCGATGACACCTTCACGGTAACAGGCAATGCACTGTCCGATGGCGGCGTTTTGGCTGTTGATGCGGGCTTCAGCGGGTTCAGTGCCATTACCGGCGATGGCCTGGTGATCGAAGGCGATCTGACGGGTGATCTGTTGGTTGATGTCAACCTACTGGAAGAGGTGAGCCCGGAGGTCGACGACCCGCTGGTTGTCGTTGAGGGTGAGGTTGATGGCACAGTGTCTCTATTGAACCCGATTCAGGGGATCGTCAGTTTTGACCTGAAAGAAGATGGCGACAGCCAACGCTGGTATCTCGTGAATGATGGCGTGTTGTACCCGGTGAATGCCTATGAGGCACTGAACAGTGTTGTTGGGGCTCAATTGTTGCGTAGCATGGGTACGCTGCGCCAGCGTGTTGGTGCACCCTCTATGTGGGACCCGAAGGAACGGGTCGAAGAAGGCTTGTGGTTCCGCGGTGTTTATGACCATTCAAAGGGTGATGCCGGTCTTACGGAGAATGCGGGCCGGTTCAAGGGTGACCGTATCTTTGGTCAGCTTGGCCTTGATCTCCTGAATGGCGAGAAGGACGACCGCAGCTGGGTGGGTACGGTGTTTGGGACCATCGGGTCGAGCGAGGTTGACAATTTCGACATAGCCGGTGCCCGCGTTGGCGAGACAGAGGTAGATGATTATGGCTTCGGTGTCGGTTTTACCTGGTATCGCGGCGGTAACTTCTTCATCGACGCTGTGTTCCAGATGCTGTGGCATGACATCAATATGGAAAGCCTTGGCAACATTACCGCGAATACGGATGGCGACACGATCATGGCAAGCCTTGAGGCAGGCTATCGGTTTGACCTGGATGATGGCTGGTACCTGTCGCCCGAGGCACAGGTGATCTGGTCCCGCACAGATATTGATGACTATGAGGATAGTGTTGTGCTTGCTGTTGTCCATGGCAATAAAGGCAAGAGTGTCGTTGGCCGGTTTGGCATGACCCTGGAGAAGGACGACGGGGATGACTTTGTTGGTTACCTGAAGGCCTCCCTGGTGAACGAGTTTGAAGGCGACGGGGGGCTTTGGATCAATGGTCAGCTGGTTGGCTATGACCATTCGGGGGCAGCGCTTGAACTGCAGGCCGGTGGTGCGTGGCGGCTGTCCGAGCGGACATATCTGTTCGGTGAGTTCAGCTACACCGATGATTTCTCAAATAGTGATGTCAAAATCATCGGCGGCAAACTTGGCGCTAAAACAACGTTCTAGGACCAACAGCAAGGCGCCTCATTGCGCAAGATAAGCACGCCAACTAGACTGGCCCCTCAACAGGGGGCCTTTCTTGCAATATGTGCTGATCAATGATGCGAACCGTGCCGATTATCAAGAGCGGCTGGTCCATTACTACACCCATGTCATGCCACTGCCGGAGGTAGTGAAAATGCCGGTGCGCATCAGGCAGGTAGCCATCGCCTGTTTGGACGACCAGGACATAGTCGGCGTCGCCACCATCCTGAAAGTGCACGTGCAGGACCTCGACCTGCCCATGTGGTTCTATCGTACCAGCGTGGCTGAAGACTATCGGCAGCGCGACATTGCCCGCACCCTGGCTAATACGCTCTATGACCACATGGATGCATCCTACCAGCCCGGCGATCCGCTGGGCTTCTATTACTTGGTGGAAAGCGCGACACTGATTGACAACAATAAGGAAGTTATTTGGCCGCGCATGGGTGCCTTTTATATGGGACGCGATGCCAAGGGCCGTGAAAAACGGGTGAAGTATTTCACCCAGGCCAGTCTGGCGCATCTGAGCTGAGTTTGGTGGCCATCGCCTGGAATTGAGTTGCCAGCAGATACGCGATGCGGCAGAGTTCAAAGATTGTTGGGGTATTTCGTTGCGTATGTTTCTTGCTGTTTGACAAGGCCTGTCGTCTTTGGGGGAAAATATGCCGGTTACTTCTGTTCATCCTGAATTTGGCGCGCGTGAGGCGACATTGATCAAAAGGCCCGCGACGACTTTGTTGGCTGCAACGTCTGTGGTTGCGCTGACCAACGGGCTTGCGCCTCTCGATGCGCAGGCGGTGGATGCCTGTGCGCCAGCCGTTCCAGGTGATACCGTCATCGTGCTGCCAGATGCGGGGCAATTTCCCACAGGGATTACGTGCGATGTTAATGATGTAACCCTTGTCCTGCAGGGGGACAGCGACGCGCCGGTGATCATCGATACAGATGCAGCCCATGGTGTGCTGTTCGAGCCGATGCCGACAAGTGGTGCCGCAACTTTTGTGGGTGAGGGCAGCACATCCGTCACCGTTTCTGATCCTTTCTATCATGGTGTCATTGTCGCGAGCGTTGATGGTCCCGTCGATGCGACCATGGCAGGCAATGTCACCACAAGTGGCGATTACAGTGTCGGCATTATCGGGGCGAGCTACTACGGCGATGTGTCAATTGATGTGTCGGGTAATGTCGATATTCTGGGAGATGGGGATTCTATAGGGGACTCACCGGGCATCCACGTCCATGCGCATTATGGCGCGGTTGATGTAACCCTGAGCGGAAATGTCGTAACTGCCCCCAAATATTCAGCCGGTATTGATGTACAGGCGCATTTTGGCCCTATCGACGTCGATGTAACAGCTAGCATTCAGACAATGGGGCGCCAATCGGCAGGTATTTTTTCTGTCAACACGGGTAATGTTGCGGACCCGGCTACGGTTGATGTCAGCGTGAGTGGCGGCACCATTGCGACCGCCGGGTTGGCGTCTGCAGGCATTGTTGCGGGCTCACAATATGATGCGGTGAATGTCACGCTCACTGACAGCAGCATTACGACGACTGGTGAACGGGGTGATGGTATTTATGCCGCCAGCGGCGCAGCGGGCATTACTGTTCTGGCGGATGACGCATCAGACATTGATACGCAGGGCTATTCGGCCACGGCAGTAACGGCGCGGGCGCGTGGTGGAGATGTTAGCATTACCATGGACGGCGATGCCGCAACGGCGGGCCAATTTGCTGGCGGTGTTCAGGCTATTGCCGAAGAAGAAGGCAATGTATTTGTCGCGATAGGTGGTTCTGTTGCAACGCTTGGTGACAACGCCCAAGGCGTGCATGCGAGTGCAGGAGAAGGGACTGCGGAAGTGCATGTGAGCGGCAGTATTTCGACGCAAGGCGAAAGGGCTGGTGGTGTTGATGCCCGGTCCGATGCAGCTGTCATCATCGCGATTGATGGCTCGGTGGAAACTGAAGGGGCCTATTCAAACGGGGTTGACGTAGACGCCAAATATAATGAGGGCTCGGCCGACATTTCAGTCAGTGGATCGGTTGCAACCATCGGCGATGGCTCCAACGCTATTGATGTCGACGTGAAATATAGTGCAGACATTGACGTTGCCGGCACCCTGACGACGCGCGGCAATAATGCCATCGGCATTCATTCTTCCAGCCACGAGGCTATTCTCTCGTCGACCAATGTTTCAGGTGACATTGAAACCTTTGGTGAAGAAGCATGGGGCATTGCGGCCAGCAACGACTATGGTGCACAAAATGTTAATGTCAGCGGTTCTGTAACGACACATGGCGACTATTCTCGTGCTGTCCACGCGATCAGCCGCGGCAACGACGCGCCATATTATGGCGGCGTTAATATTGATGTTTCTGGCGCCGTTGTCTCTGCGGGCGACTATAGCGCTGGTGTCGCTGGTTATGCCTATGGTGGAGATGTCGACATTGATATTTCTGGCAATGTGTCGACGCAGGGTGTCTATAGCCATGGCGTTATGGCGATGGCAGATGGCGGTGTAGTTGACATCCGCGTTACAGGGGCAATCGCCGCGACGGGGGCAGATAGCACGGGCATTTTCGCGTACGCCACGGGTAGTACCCATGTTGAAGTCAACGATGTCCTGGGTGGTTTCGATGGTGTTGACGCATGGGCGGGGGCCAATGCTCTGACAGTCACCGTGAATGGTGCTGTTGTCGGCGGCACAGGTGCAGGCATACGGACACAGGCACCCTATGGGGCAAGTATCGTGGTCAGTGGTACTGGTTCTGTTTCTACCGCCTCCGGCATCGCCATCGATACCGCCGTAAACAACGATTATTCGGCCGACGACAGCGTGGCCGTCTCTGGCAGCGTTGTGGGAGATGTTTTCCTTCATAACGGCAGTGATCGTGTAACCTTTACGGCCAGCGCTGATGTGTCGGGTCTGGGTGTCATCGATGGCGGGGACGACAATTCTGTCGACGACGGCTTTATTGATCGTCTGTTGTTGGAGGGTACACAGGGCAGTGTAACTGGGACAACATTCCTGAATTTTGAAGATATTGTACTACGCGATGGTGCCGATATCACCATAACGGACATTGATGGCACACCGCTGCAGGCTTCCTATGCCAATGGTTTCGGCCTCCACCTGGAAGATGGCAGCAAGCTCGACCTGTCGTCAGGTATCGATGTTCTGGCCAATATCGACATCAACGACACCTCCCTGTTGGTGACGGGCGGGACTACAGACAGCCCGCACCGGCTAGACGGATGGGTCTATCTTGAAGGCGGCATCAGCATGGCCAGCGGGGCACCGACCGGCAACACCCGCATTGCTGATTTCCTGGCCTCTGAAGGTGGGTCGCTGACTGTTGATGCGGGTATCGGCGCAGGCGGCGAACCCATTACCGCCGATGTGTTGGTTGTGGAAGGCGACCTTGACGGAGACCTGAATATCTTCGTCAACACGCTTGATGAAGTGGGGCTGGAAACGGATGATCCTCTATTCGTGGTGCAGGGCGAAGTGAGCGGTGATGTGCAGCTTGGCCACCGGGTTGACCACGGCATTTACTATTTTGGGCTCGAGGAAGATGACCAGGCCTGGTACCTGGTCAATGATGGTATTTTCGAGCAGGTCTCTGCCTATGAAAGCGTTACTTCACTGCTCGGTGTGCAAAACCAGCAGACGATTGGCTCCCTGCGCCAACGAGTCGGGGCACGATCTGTCTGGGATGCAAAGAACCGCACGGCGCAGGCTGTATGGGTGCAGGGCGAATATCAGGACGCACGGGGTGATAGCGGCATAGGTGACCATAGTGGTGGCTTCAGTGGCGACCGCCTTTTTGCCCAGCTGGGTATTGATGTTGTGGCCTTCGAAACGGGTGAAACCACCTTTGTTGCCTCTGTCTTCGGGACGCTGGGTAATAGTGATCTGGACGCGCGTGACATGAGCGGCGCGGCCACGGGTGGGGCAGATATTGATGACTACGGTGTTGGCGTAGGCATCACCCTGTATCACGGTGGCAACTTCTATCTAGATGCCGTGTTCCAGGCGTCGTGGCAGGATATCGATTTCGCCTCAGCCGGTGGCGTGACCGGCGAAACGAGTGCCGATGGCCTCAGTGGCGCGATAGAACTGGGCTATAATGTTGACCTGTCCAATGGCTGGTCTCTGGCGCCACAGGCGCAACTGGTATTGGGCAGCATCGATATCGATGACTATGTCGACAGTGATGCCATTGCGGTGGCCCAAATTGGCAAGGCCAAGAGTGTGTTGGGCCGCTTTGGCCTGACGCTAGAGCGTAACACCGGGGGTAATTTCATCGGCTATCTTCGCACTGGTATCAGTGAAGAATTCAAAGGTGGCGGCCAGCTGGTCTTCAATGGCCAGACGGTGGGCTGGGATTATGGCGGGACCAGTATTGAGGTGTTGCTGGGCGGTTCCTACAGGCTCGGTGAAAACAGCCATATCTTTGCTGAGTTCAATTATGCGGACCATCTCAGCGGGCCGGGTATTCGACGAACTGGTGGTAAGGCCGGGCTGCGGATAGGGTTTTAAAGCGAAATCATCTGTGTTCTGTAGCTCTTGTTCCTGTAAAACAGGGACTGTGAAACGGAGCCTAGCGTGATGAAGAAGTTCTATTCTGGCATTCTGATAGCCAATCTGGTGATTGAGCTTGTTGGTGTGTCGGCCTTGCTGGCCGCACCAGACTTCCTAGTCGACAGCAGCAATGAAAGCGCGCTTCTTTGGTCGTGGAATTATGCTTTTGTCGCCTTGGCCATGGGCGGCACAGTCTTTTGGGCATGGCCGTATCGGGAAAGCTATGCGGCGGCCGGTGCGGTGTTGGGCATTATTGCCAGTTTTCATCTGGCGCTTGCTTTGGCGTTGTTTATTGCCGAGGCGCTTTTCATAGACGTCGTGCTTCACAGTATTTTTGGGGCCATCTGCCTCTACCTTTACACCCAGCGCGTGAACTGGTGCGATAGGCCTTAAGAGAAGTCTGACTGTGCTTTTGTTCCGGGTATCCAGAAAAATCGGCAGCCACGCCTTTATCTGCGGGTGTGGCCATAGTGGCACGACCCTGATCGCTACCATTCTGGGGACGCATAGCCAGATTTATGTGCCGCCAAGAGAGACCGCGATCTTTATGCCGCCGCGCAGGCCCTTAGGCATCGGGTCAATCAAAAGATACCGGCTTTGCGTGGGCGAAGCACTGGCGGCGGGCAAGCAGATTTTGATCGAAAAAACACCAAAACATATCGAGCATGTTGATCTGATCCGGGCGCAGATCCCCGGCGCCAAATTCATTATCCCTGTGCGGGACGGCCGTGATGTTGCAACATCCATCATGCGCCGCAAGTTGGACCTTGGCGTGGGCGTTGATAGGTGGATACGCGACAACAATCTGGTTTCGAACGAACTGCATAAGGAAGACGTGTTTGTCTATCGGCATGAAGATCTGGTTAAGGACCCAGTTGGGGTTCTGAAGAAAATTTGCGGTTTCGTTGAAGTCGATTATGAAGAGACGATGCTGGAGTATCACAAGCAGCAAACTCTGTGGAATGGGGCGCAGAATGTTGGGGCCACGGCAGAGAGAACAGGCCGCCATCACAACCAGAACCGCACCTGGCAGGTGAACCAGCCGATTTTCGATGCCAGTGGTACTTGGCGAAACTATGCTTCCGAGGAAGAGTTACAGGAAATCACCACAGGCAGGGGCCGCCCGCTTATGGAACTGTTTGGCTACCTTTCGGCAGAAGGCACCAGATAGAAAAACAGGAAATTGCAGGCGATGCAGTTCGTAAGGCACAGCAATAACCCGCTTGTTACGTCGGAAAGTAGCTCGACGATCGGGAATAATATTAATGGCCCGTCCGTTATTCGGGTGCCGGACTGGCTCCCTAATCCGCTGGGCCGCTATTACATGTATTTTGCGCACCACAACGGCAAATATATTCGGCTGGCTTTTACAGAGTCTTTGGATGAGCCCTGGACCATCTACGAGCCGGGAACGCTGAAACTGTCACAAGCCCGCCGCTTCAAACGCCACATTGCCTCACCCGACCTACATGTTGACCACGACAGTCGCCAAATCCGGATGTATTTCCATGGCGTCGCCCGGGGTGGCCGCAGCCAGTGGACAGGGGTGGCCGTTTCGCCAGATGGCATTAACTTCAAGGCACCGTTTAGGGTGTTGGGGAAATACTATTTCCGGGTTTTTGAATGGCGTGGTGCTTATTACGCCCTGTGCAAGTCATGGAATGACGGCGTGGCCGAGCTTCTTCGGTCAGAAGATGGTGTCTCCCGTTTTGAATTTGGCAAGACCTTGCTGCCCGGCATGCGCCATTGTGCTGTTTCGGTGGATGGCGACGAATTGCTGGTATTCTTCACCCGTGTAGGCGATGCGCCTGAGCGCATTCTGGTGTCGCGGATCAAACTAACGCCAGACTGGAAAGACTGGGTTGCCAGCGAACCTGAAGAGGTCCTGCGCCCCGAATTAGCCTGGGAAGGAGCTGATTTGCCGATAGAGACGTCTTCTTCCGGCATGACAGGACGAACACATGCTCTGCGTGACCCCTGTATTTTTGAAGAAGCCGGCAACAGGCACCTGTTTTATTCCATCGCAGGCGAGCAGGGCATTGCCATGGCCTCGATGTTGCAGCATTGAAGAACTGCTGAAGGGGTGAGAATTGCACATTGCGGGCCTGACCCTGCTCCAGTAGCATTATGTTGCTCATTGGGAGACTAAACAGTGATGACAATCGCGACCACGCTTGGACTTGCCGGCCTCGCCCTGTTCGTGGCAACGACCATGACCTGGTTCGCGCGCGCAAACCAGGTTGCTATTCCTGACAATCGCCTTCTTTTTTTGGCGGGTTGGGCAATTGCAGCTTTGCTGGGCATTACAAGCCTGTTTGCGTCCAGTGCAAACTGGCTGAGTTACGTTTTGGGTGGATTAGCCAGCCTCGGCGGCGTGTTTCTGCTCGGTCTTTATGCCCTGGGCAAACAACAAGCTGGCGATGCCATTCCTGAGAGGAAGGTATCGCATCGGCCTGCAAAGTATTTTTCCTGCTGGTCGATGTCCCAGTCATCATCGACGATTGCCACCACGTCCAAGTCTGCGCCTGTTTGTTCCTGGAGGTCTTCAATAATGCCGAGAACATTGCTGGCGTGCCGGCCGCCGCCGAGTAGTGCCAATGAGGTCATTTGTGTTTCGTTCCGATAGCAAGATTAGGGAATGCCATTAGCTTGGCCGCCTGGGAATCAAAGGCAACAAGGGGCTAATATCTTTCATGATGCCATCATAATCGCATCTTCGCTCTAATGATCGCTTATCCATCAAGTGGGCGCTGAACCGGAAGAAGATCGCCATTACGACAGGTCCCGACAGCACCAGGGCCATGTGGCTTTCAAAGATGCCTGCAGCGAGTGCGAAGGGGATCAGTGACAGCCAGAACAGCACTTCACCAAAATAGTTTGGATGCCGTGACCAGGCCCATAGACCGCTGCGAATGGACCCCCCGTTGCGATAGGCGGGTGACTGCTGGAACGCCTTGTTTTGCGCATCGGCAACATATTGGATGAGCGTGGCGGCCAAAGCACCCACCGCGCCAACCATGTCCCATAATGTCAGTTCTGGTTGTTCAGGCGGTGTTTGCATCAGGACAAGTGCGGCTGGTGCGAAGGCAAAGTAGACCAGATAGGTGGGGAAGTGGTGCATCCCGACCAGTGAATTAAGCCAATAGGGAATTGGCGCGCTGCGCATATTTTCGTAGCGCCAGTCTTCGATGCTCAGGCCTTTGGTCCAGCCATCCCAAAATAAAACGACATGATATCGCCCGGCCCACATGACGAAGCAGGCAAAGATCATAAACTGTCGCCAATGCCAGTTTACCAAACCACCATTGCTGTCAGCCACGATGCCCAGTACTAGCAGTGGTGGTGCGATGACCCAGTAGGGGTCATAAAGAGAGGAATTGCCATTGGCCATTGAGAAAAGCCAGATCACAAATGTCGAAACCGTTGTGACAATCAACCCATTGAGGAACGCACTATTCTCTGGCATCGCGACGTAGAGCAAAAACCAGCAGGCAGCGCCAATAGAAATGCTGACAAGATATGTAAGGTAGCATTGCAGGGCGGAGACTGGACGATGCGGCGGTGGCGATAATGTGCGGGTGGTATCCGGTTCTGACGTCGAACTCATATTCTGTCTGGCAGGCGCGCAAGTTGGTTCTAATGGGTGCAGCATAACACCACAGGGGTTTTCGTACCAAATTAACCTGCACTAAAACACTTGATCTGTTGCGTGAATAAGGGATGCTGTTTACATCATAAATTTTAAGTGCATAGGGAGGCACAGATGAAGTTTGGACTAGCTTTCGCCAGTGGGATCGGGATTGATTCCACCTCGGCAATTGAAATCAGTAAACGGGCGGAGGCCGCGGGCTTTGATTCTGTCTGGGGCGGTGAGCACGTCATTATTCCAGAAGAAATCGATTCCAAATATCCCTATACGGTAGATGGTAAAATACCAGCAGGGCCGGACACGCCTATCCTTGACCCCTTGATCTGGCTGGCCTATGTGGCTGCCGCTGCACCAACCCTGAAACTGGGCACCTGCATTCTTATTCTCCCGCAACGAAACCCGGTCATCCTAGCGAAGGAACTTGGCACGCTTGATAGCCTGACCGACGGTCGTGTTGAGCTCGGTATTGGCGTGGGCTGGATGAAAGAAGAATTCGATGCCATTGGCGTCCCCTGGGAACGTCGTGGTGCACGCACGGATGAATATGTCGACGCCATGCGGGCGCTCTGGGCAAATGATATGGCTGAGTTCCATGGCGAATTTGTCAATTTCCCGCCTGTCAGCTGTAACCCCCGCCCTGTCAATGGCGACATTCCCATAGTGGTTGGTGGTGATACTGATTTGGCTATCCGGCGCGCGGCGAAATATGCCCAGGGTTATTTCCCCGGTACCGGCGACACAGAGGAGTTGAAAGGCTTGATGCAACGGCTTGATGCCGCGCTTGAGGCCAATGATCGCGAGGCTGGCAGTGTAGAAATCAACGCCATGTTTGCCATGCAGATGGGCGACCCTGTTGGCGGTGCCGCACAATTGGCTGAAATGGGTGTCGACCGGGTCATGCTGCCCGCGTTCTTCTTCGCAGGTGATGGCGGGCTGGATCGACTTTCCGAGTTCGGCGAGACCGTGATCAAGCAGATCCAGTAACGCCGGATATCAAATTGGAGAATGAGGGTGGCTATTCGGTCGCCCTTATTTGCCCTCTTCCCCCCATAGAATGAAGAGAGAAGAGTAGCTCAGACAAAGCACTTATGGCAGGGGTATCGGCTAGAAACAGCGGCCGTTCGGCCATGCTGTCAGGAATCAGTGGCACCGTCGATCAGGTCGAAAATCGCACCAGGTAAGTCCATCATATTATCGACCACATCATCAGCGCCCAGCTCGGCAACTGGTGTGGTTGAATAGCCGAAGCTGACAGCCACAACAGGCAGGCCTGCATTGTGGGCGCCTTCCACATCGGTGGCGCTGTCCCCCACAAAAATACACTGGTCGGGGTTGGCCTTTATAGCCGCCATGGTGGCCTCGGCATGGGCTTTATGGGGCTTGCGTTCGGGGGCCTTGTCTGCCCCCACAATGGCTCCAAAAAAGTGGCGCAGTTTCAGGCGCTGCAGCACCGCTTCAGAAAGGGCCTGTGGCTTGTTCGTGCACACGGCCATCACGGCCCCTTCACGCCGCAGGGTCTCAAGTGCCTTGCGGGTGCCGGGGAAAGGGCGGGTGCGATCCACAATGTGTTCGGCGTAATAGTCGAGGAAGGTCTGTAGCGCCGCCTCAATTTCGTCATCATTCAGGTCTACACCGGCAGCCTCTACCCCCTGTTCGATCAGGCGGCGGGCACCAAAGCCAACCATGTCGCGTACGCTGTCTTCTGCAACTTCGGGAAGGTCGAGGCTCGATAAGGTATGATTCAGGGCACCTGTCAGGTCCAGGGCACTGTCGACAAGGGTGCCATCCAGGTCGAAAAGAACATAAAAGGGATCGTTCATGAAGACTCATGCACATGGTGGTCAAACTATAGTCTTTGTGGCAGGTTTGGCCGAAATTGTAAAACGCCCAGCACGGGAATCTTGCTCATGGCATTGAAAGACTTGGCCGTATTGGTATTGGCGGCGGGAAAAAGCACCCGCATGAAGTCTGCCGTGCCTAAAGTCCTCCACAAAGTGGGTGGACAGACGCTGATTGGCCACGTGCTTGGCGTAGGCAGGGATGCCGGGGCGGACAGCCTGCATGTGGTAGTGGGGGCCGACATGGATGAACTGACAGCAGCAATTGACCCCATTCCCACTATTGTGCAGGACCCGCCGAGGGGAACCGGTCACGCGGTGCAATGCGCGCGTGAGGCCCTGGCGGGGTTTGATGGCACGATTGCGGTGCTGTTTGGTGACACACCACTGATTACCCCACAGACACTGGACACCATGCGTGCCGAGGCAGAACGGTCTGATCTCGTTGTGCTGGGTTTCCGGCCGGATGACCCGAGTGCCTACGGGCGTCTGGTGCAGAATGATAATGGTGAACTGGAAGCGATAGTCGAAGCCAAGGACGCCACGCCGGAACAGTTAACGATCGATCTCTGTAATTCTGGCGTGATGATGTTCGATGCCACGTTGTGCTGGTCACTGATCGACGGCCTGTCTGACAACAATAAGAGTGGCGAGCTTTACCTGACAGATCTGGTGGCTATGGCCCGCATGGCAGGCAAGACTTGTGCCGTCGTAGAGGCATCTGCCGATGAGGTGTTGGGCGTGAATTCGCGGGCGGATTTGGCAGTGGCCGAACAGGCCTTCCAGCGCCGCGCCCGGCAAAGAATGCTTGAAGGTGGTGTGACGCTGCTGGACCCGGATAGCGTCTATTTTTCCTGGGATACAGCCTTGGCTCCCGACGTGTCCGTTGGCCCCAATGTGGTGTTTGGCCCTGGTGTCACAATTGATACCGGGACGTCGATTGAAGCCTTTTGTCATATCGAAGGTGCGCGTGTGGGGTCGGGGGCGCGTATTGGCCCCTTTGCCCGTCTGCGTCCCGGGGCGGAGTTGGGCGACGAAGTGCATATCGGCAATTTTGTCGAGGTAAAAAAAGCCCGCGTGGCGGATGGCGCGAAGGCGAACCATCTGGCCTATATTGGCGACGCGCATATTGGCGAGAAGACCAATATAGGCGCGGGGACGATCACTGCGAATTATGACGGCTTCAACAAGCATTCCACCCATGTGGGAGCAGGGGTCTCCATTGGCTCAAACACTGTTCTCGTCGCGCCGATTTCGGTGGCCGATGGCGCACTGGTCGGGGCGGGTAGTGTTGTCACCAGCGATGTTACTCAGGATACATTGACCGTTGTACGTGCCGAGCGTCGGGATATCGACAATGGCGCGGCCCGGTTCCGCGCCGCTCGCAGCAACCAGAAGCGCGAAGACAACTCCTAGAAAGGGCACCCGCCATGTGTGGCATTATCGGCATTGTGGGCGACAAGCCTGTTTCGGATCGTTTGGTTGAAGGGCTGCGGCGGCTGGAATATCGTGGCTATGATTCAGCGGGCATTGCCACAGCAACCCCCGCGATTACCCGCCGCCGGGCGGAGGGCAAGCTCGATAATCTGGTGTCTGTTCTCGCAGACCGGCCACTCGCCGGGACCATTGGTATTGGCCATACGCGTTGGGCGACCCATGGCGCGCCGACCGAAAGTAATGCGCACCCGCATGCGACCGAGCAGGTTGCCGTTGTCCACAACGGGATCATCGAAAACTTTCGTGAGCTTCGGGAAGAGCTGGCGGCCAAGGGGCATCAATTCGAGAGCGAAACGGATTCCGAGGTGATTGCTCACCTTGTTACGGCCGGTATGGCCGAAGGCCTGTCCCCGCAGCAAGCAGCTTCGGCAGCCATCGGCCAGCTGCATGGCGCCTTTGCCCTGGGTATTCTTTTTGCCGGGCAGGACAATTTGTTGATCGGTGCCCGTCGGGGTAGTCCGCTCGTTGTTGGCTATGGTGACGGTGAAATGTATCTGAGCTCAGATGCCATGGCCGTGGGCCCCCTTTCAAACCGCATCTGCTATCTAGCAGAAGGTGATTGGGCTGAACTGACCCGTGACAGTGCCATCATCCATGACGAAACCGGAGCAGTGGTTGAACGAGAAATTCGGTCGTCCACTGTTGCAGCAGAGAGCATCGACAAAGGTAATTTCCCGCACTTCATGCTCAAGGAAATCTACGAGCAGCCAACCGTTATCGGCGATACGCTGAACACCTATTTCAATGCGCTTTCTGGCGGTGCCTTTATGCCGGAAATGCCCTTTGACATGGCGCAGGTACCGAAAGTGACGATTGTGGCTTGCGGCACGGCGGCCTATGCGGGTTTTGTCGCCAAATATTGGTTCGAACAAATTGCCCGGCTTGGGGTGGAGACGGACATTGCATCCGAGTTTCGTTACCGGGAAGCGGCGATGCCTGACGGCGGCGTGGCGATCTTTATTTCTCAGTCTGGTGAAACGGCGGACACACTGGCTGCGTTGCGCTACGCCAAAAGCCAGGGGCAGTACATTGTTAGCATCGTCAATGTGCCCGAAAGCTCTATCGCACGGGAATCAGACGTTGTGCTGCCCACCCATGCGGGGCCGGAAATTGGCGTGGCCAGCACCAAGGCCTTTACCTGCCAGCTAACCGTGCTGGCTTGTCTTGTGCTCACCTTTGCCCGGGCCCGTGGCGCCATCGATGATGCAACAGTAGACCGCCTGTGCAGCTCACTTGCCCATGTGCCGGAGTTGTCACGCGATGTGCTGCAGCATGACGACCGTATACTTTCAATCGCCAAGGATATGACAGAGGCACGAGACGTGCTCTATCTGGGGCGTGGGTCACTGTTCCCGCTCGCCATGGAAGGGGCGCTCAAGCTTAAGGAAATTTCTTATATCCATGCAGAAGGCTATGCCGCAGGCGAAATGAAGCACGGCCCCATTGCACTTGTAGATGACGGCGTCCCGATTATCGTACTGGCGCCCAGCGGCCGCCTGTTTGAAAAGACAGTCTCTAACATGCATGAAGTCATTGCCCGCAAGGGCCAGGTCTTTCTGATGAGTGACGAACAGGGCCTGAAAGATGCTGGCCCGGTTCCCCATTCCATTGCCTTGCCGGCGGTGGATGACTTTATTGCACCCATTCTCTATGCGGTGCCGGTGCAATTGCTGGCCTATCACCTGTCTGTGCTCAAAGGTACGGATATTGACCAGCCCCGCAACCTCGCCAAGTCGGTGACGGTAGAATAGGGCTAAGCCCCAGATAACATCTCATCCATTGTGAGAGAGCAGCAATTGTTCGATTTTGGGGATAAACTCTGAGCACTTGGTTTCCTCGAAAAACGCTGTCACGTCTCTGCTCTGAGACGTTCGAAAGTTGCCTTTCGAGTTCAAAGATTCAAAGACATCAATAAAATCACTGGGCAGGTTTGTTTTGGTCCTTATGTCATCCGCCAAGTGCTCGTACCGCAATATGGTGTCAGGGCAAAAATGACCGCGGACAGGAGCAACCTGATAATTCTGGATGACGTTTGTGTAATTTTTTGACAACCACCTTTTGAATGATGGCCTGAATAACCAAAGCTTAGCTTGCGTCTGGAAGAAATATTGCGAGACCAGAAAATCGAGCGGATCTCGGTGAATTGATATCTTCGTATAGGAATTAAAGATCGAATCCTTGAGGTTTTCATGGATGTTCTCACATGTCATGTGGTTCCAAAAATCGCCCTTCACATTTTCATCTATCAGGATTTGAGACCTGTTCTCCGATGAAGAATTGACGGGTCCCTGAAAGCCTAACTTTTCTCTGACAGATTCATCTGCGGGCGTAATGGGGGTGACGATGTCGTCTTGGTCACAATACTTCGACAACGCGATTTCGAAGGAAGTACCCCCTACTTTTCTTGTTTTGACAAAAATAGTCTCGAGTTTTCTACACAGGATCAAAGTACGTGGCCCCCAGGGTCAGATGTCGTTGGTTTGGTGAGCAGAAGTTTTAGTGATCGAGAGGAGTACAAGAACCAAAACTATGAATGATGGGAAGAACTGGGACAACACTGGAAACTTTGCCGACAACACCGTCTTGGTGGAATAGGGCTGTAACATCCCTTTTTGATCCTATATGTAGGGCCACTCTTGAATGAGGAGCAGCCATGACAGACTTCGACTATGACCTTTTCATCATCGGTGCCGGGTCCGGCGGTGTGCGCGCGGCGCGCATGGCCTCTACCTATGGGGCCAAGGTTGCCATTTGCGAAAGCTACAAGGTTGGGGGCACCTGCGTGGTACGCGGCTGTATTCCCAAGAAGCTCTTTGTCTATGCCAGCCATGTGGCAGAAGACTTTGAAAGCGCAAAAGGCTATGGCTGGTCTGGCGACGCTCCTACGTTCGACTGGCGCACATTGTTGGCCAACAAGGATGCCGAGATTGAGCGGCTAAATGGCCTCTACAAACAGACTTTGTCGAACAACAATGTCGATCTGTATGAAAAGCGCGGTGTGTTGGTTGACGCCCACACGATTGACCTGGAAGGCGAAACCATCACGGCGGATAAGATCATGATCGCCACGGGCGGTTGGCCTTCAACGCCGGATATCCCGGGCATTGAACACGTCATCAGCTCTAACGAAGCTTTCCATCTGGAAAGCCTGCCCAAGTCCGTCATCATTGTTGGTGGCGGCTATATTGCGGTTGAATTCGCCGGTATTTTCAATGGGTTGGGTGTGGAGACGACCCAGCTCTATCGCCGGGACATGATCCTGCGCGGGTTTGATGAAGATATCCGCCAGACGGTGCAGAAGGAAATGTTCAAGAAGGGCGTCGATATCCGGGTGAATACCGATGTTGCCTCCATTGAAAAGACGGACGATGGCCTTGTTGCTACGCTGAATGATGGCTCGACCCTGACAGCTGATGTCATCATGTATGCTACCGGCCGTGTGCCGGCCACAGGCAATATGGGGTTAGAGGCGCTGGGCGTGGCCATGCGCGACAATGGTGCCATCATTGTCGATGAGAACTTCCGCACCTCTGTGGACAATATCTTCTCGCTCGGTGACTGTACCGATCGGCTGCAGCTGACGCCGGTCGCTATTGCCGAGGCTATGGCCTTTACGGCCACCCAGTTCAACAACACGCCAACACCGATGGACTATGAAGATGTGGCAACAGCCGTCTTCTCGCAGCCACCCGTTGGTACGGTGGGGCTGACGGAAGAAGAAGCCCGCAGCCAATATGGTGATGTGGACATCTACGAGTCAGACTTCCGGCCATTGTTCCATACGCTGGGTGGCAGTGAAGAACGCACCATGATGAAGCTGATTGTCGACAAGGCCTCAGATCGGGTGGTCGGAGCCCATATGGTCGGGCTGGATGCGGGCGAGATTATCCAGGGTGTGGGTATTGCGTTGAAGTGCAAGGCAACCAAGGCGCAGTTTGATGCGACCATGGCGATCCATCCCACATCGGCGGAAGAATTCGTGACGATGCGGGACCCGGTTTCATAAAACTGACGTAATCGCCCGCTACAAGGGCGCGCTAAAGAAAATCTGGCAAAACGGCGGTTTTCGGCTTATATCAGGCGCCGATTGCGGCATTTTGCTGAACTATTGAGATAACAGGCGAAGACACATGACGGAACGGTGGACAACAGACAGCTGGCGGCAATTTCCTGCGAAGCATATCCCGACCTATCCTGATCAACAGGCATTGGCGGATGTAGAAGCGCAGTTGCAGAGCTATCCCCCACTCGTATTTGCTGGTGAAGCCCGCCAGCTGCGCAGCGAATTGGCAGACGTGGCCAATGGCAAAGCCTTCCTGCTACAGGGCGGCGACTGTGCCGAAAGTTTTGCTGAATATCACCCGGACAATATTCGTGACACGTTCCGTGTGTTGCTGCAGATGGCAGTGGCCCTGACATGGGCTGGCTCCAGCCCTGTCGTCAAAGTTGGCCGTTTGGCCGGCCAGTTTGCCAAGCCGCGTTCCAGCGATATTGAAGAAATCGATGGTACGACGCTGGAAAGTTACAAGGGTGACATCGTCAATGGCATGGAATTCACCCCAGCTGCCCGCAACCCGGACCCGCAGCGCCTGCTGCAGGCCTATTCACAGGCGGCGGCTACGCTGAACCTGATCCGTGCCTTTGCCCAGGGTGGTTTTGCTGATCTGCACCGTGTTCATGGTTGGACGCAGGGTGCCATGAAAAATTCACCGGCTGGCGCGCGCTATCAGGAAATGGCAGACCGCATTTCTGAGGCGCTTGCCTTTATGGAAGCCTGCGGCATCACAGCGCAGAACACGGCGCTGTTGAACCAGACGAATTTCTACACCTCGCATGAAGCCCTGTTGCTGGGTTACGAGCAGGCCATGACCCGCGTCGATTCCACTACGGGCGACTGGTACGACACCTCAGCCCACATGTTGTGGATTGGCGAGCGTACCCGCCAGGTCGATGGCGCCCATGTTGAATTCATGCGCGGCATCAAGAACCCGATCGGCTGTAAAGTTGGCCCGAGCATGGACCCCGACGAACTCATCCGCCTGATCGACGCCCTGAACCCTGAAAATGATCCGGGTCGTCTGACATTGATTGCCCGCATGGGTGCTGACACGGTGGGTGAAAAGCTGCCCGCACTGCTGCGCCGCGTGAAGGAAGAAGGTCGTTCTGTTGTGTGGTCTTGTGACCCGATGCATGGCAACACCATCAAGTCCGACAGCGGCTACAAGACGCGTCCATTCGATCAGATTCTGGCCGAGGTTCGTCGCTTCTTCCAGGCGCATCAGGCTGAAGGCACTTACGCTGGTGGCGTTCATTTCGAAATGACTGGTCAGGACGTGACAGAATGTCTCGGTGGCATGCAGGAAATTACGGACGAAAGCCTTGCCGACCGCTATCACACCCATTGTGACCCGCGGTTGAATGGCAGCCAGGCGCTCGAGCTGGCCTTCCTGATTGCTGAAGGCATTAAGAAAGAGCGTGAGGCCTTTGCCCAAGCCTCATAGGCCCTAACCACCGTCATAAGTGTTTCGAATGGCGGTATTTTCCGCTAAAGAAACCCCTATGACTGAACGCCTTAAAATAGCCCTTGCGCAGCTGAACCCCACTGTCGGCGATATTGCCGGTAATGAGGCTAAAGTGCTGGCTGCCCGCCAGCAGGCCGCGGACGCGGGCGCCGACCTTGTTGTCTATGCCGAATTGGTGCTGGTGGGTTACCCACCAGAAGACCTGATGCTCAAACCCGCCTTCCAGGCAGAGGTTGAAGCCGCCGTTGCGCGCCTTGCGGCGGTGACGGCAGATGGCGGCCCGGCCATGTTGGTTGGCAGCTCCTGGCGCGAGGCAGGCAAACTCTATAATGCGGCGATTTTGCTGGATGGTGGCGAGATAGTGGCCAAGCGCTTCAAGCACGATCTGCCCAATTACGGCGTGTTTGATGAAATCCGTATTTTCGACGCGGGCCCGCTGACTGGGCCGGTGAATTTCCGGGGCGTGCGCCTGGGTGTCATGATCTGCGAAGATATGTGGCAGGAAGATGCCGCAGAATGCCTGGCGGAGACCGGCGCTGAAATTCTCGTTGTGCCCAATGGCTCGCCCTTTGAGGCCGACAAGTTCGATGAGCGCACGAATTATGCTGTTGCCCGCGTGCAGGAGACGAGCCTGCCGCTGGTCTATGTAAACCAGGTAGGCGGGCAGGATGAGCTGGTCTTTGACGGCATTTCCTTTGTGCTGAATGCAGACAGCAGCCTGGCAGCGCGCATGGTCGCCTGGCAGGAAGATGTCACCATCACCGATTGGACGCGTGGTGATGACGGCTGGGTCTGCTCCGAAGGCGATAAAATCACCTATCCGGAAGGGCTGGCAGCCATCTATCAGGCAATGATGCTGGGCCTGCGCGACTATGTGAACAAGAACCGCTTTCCCGGCGTAGTCCTTGGCATGTCAGGTGGCGTTGATAGTGCGATCTCGGCAGCTGTAGCTGTTGATGCCCTGGGCGCGGACCGCGTGAAATGTGTGATGATGCCGTCGCGTTTCACGTCGGGCGAAAGCCATGACGACGCCTCTGGCTGCGCCAATGCCCTGGGTGCAGAGTATGATGTCATCGCCATTGCGGATGGCGTTGCTGCTTTCGACAACATGCTGGGCGAGGTCTTTGCCGGGCGTGAGCAGGATATCACCGAAGAAAACATCCAGGCCCGCCTGCGAGGCCTGACGCTGATGGCCATCTCCAACAAGTTTGGCCATATGGTGCTGACCACGGGCAACAAGTCTGAAATGTCGGTGGGCTATGCCACGCTTTATGGCGACATGTGCGGTGGTTATTCGGTCATCAAGGATGTCTACAAGCTGACGGTTTATGCTTTGTCGGCATGGCGCAATGAGAATGTTCCGGACGGCGCCCTTGGCCCGGGTGGGGAAGTCATCCCCACAAATATCATCACCAAGGCGCCGACAGCAGAGCTGCGTGAAAACCAGACGGACCAGGACAGCTTGCCGGAATATGATGTGCTTGATGACATTCTTGAATGCCTGATCGAAGAAGAAATGGCGTTTAATGATATTGTTGCACGTGGGCATGACCCCGAATTGGTCAAGCGTATCGAGCATCTGGTTTACGTCGCCGAATATAAGCGCCGTCAGGCCCCCCCGGGTGTGAAGATCACCCGCAAGAATTATGGGCGCGACCGTCGCTACCCGATCACTAATGGGTTCCGTAACGCACGGCCCACGAAGGATCACCACGAATTCCAGGGTGATGGGGAGCAGGACGCATGAGTGAACGCGTCCGCTTTGCGCCCAGCCCCACCGGCTATATCCACGTTGGCAACACCCGCACGGCGTTGGTCAATTACCTCTGTGCCAAGCAGACTGGCGGCAGTTTTATTCTGCGGCTCGATGATACGGATTCTGAACGGTCAACAGAGGCCTATGCCGAGGCAATCCGCGAAGACCTGACCTGGCTTGGTCTGCAGTGGGACGAAACCTTCGCCCAGTCAGAACGCATGGAGAACTATGCAACCGCTGTTGACAGGCTGAAGGCCAACGGACGGCTTTATGCCTGTTATGAAACGCCAGAAGAGTTGGAGCTGAAACGCAAGGTGCAGTTGTCCCGCAGCCTGCCACCTGTCTATGACCGCGCCGCGTTGGAGCTGAGCGACGCCGACAAAGCCGCGCTGGAAGAAGAAGGCCGCACACCGCATTGGCGCTTTAAACTCGATCATCAGACTGTACAGTGGGAAGATGGTATTCGCGGCACGGTCGAGGTTGACCTGGCGAGCCTGTCAGATCCGGTTCTGGTGCGTGCCGATGGCACATTACTGTACACATTGCCGTCGGTGGTTGATGACATCGACTATGGCATTACCAAAGTGTTCCGCGGTGAAGACCATGTCACCAATACAGCAGCACAGATCCAGGTTTATGAGGCGCTGGGAGGCTCGGTGCCGTCCTTCTCGCACCATGCGTTGCTAACCGGCGCACAGGGTGAAGGCCTGTCCAAGCGACTGGGTAGCCTGAGCATTCGTGACCTGCGGGCGCAAGGTTTTGAGGCCATGGCCATTAATGCCCTATTGGCACGGTTGGGCACGTCTGACCCTGTAGAGCCATTCACGTCGCTGGACCCACTGGTCGAAAGCTTTGATGAAAGCCATATGAGCCGCTCTTCTGCCCGGTTTGACCCGGCAGAGCTTTCTGCGCTGAATGCCAAAGTGTTGCACCACATGTCATTTGATCAGGTTGCCGATCGTGTGCCGGCGGAAGTTGATGAGGCCCTGTGGCAAACATTGGGGCCGAACCTGAACCGGCTTGGCGACCTGCAGGATTGGCTGGCCATTATTCATGGTCCCGTCACGCCGGTGGTGGATGATGCCGATTTCCTGAGTGTGGCCTCTGGCCTGTTGCCTGAAGGGGACTGGGATGATGACACCTGGAAGGCCTGGACTGGTGCGGTCAGAGAACAGACTGGCCGCAAAGGTAAAGGCCTGTTTATGCCATTGCGCCAGGCGCTGACCGGGCTGGACCATGGGCCGGAAATGAAACATATGCTCCCGCTCATTGGGCCGGAGCGCACCAAAGCAAGGCTGCGCGGCGAAGCCGCCTGATCGGACATGAGCATTTCTCTCTACAACACGCTGACCCGCAGCAAGGACGCCTTTACCCCGCTGGATACCGATAGCGTGCGCATGTATGTCTGCGGCCCGACGGTTTATGACTATGTGCACATCGGCAATGCGGTCCCTGCTGTCGCCTTCGATGTCTTGTTCCGCCTGTTGCGCCATACCTATGGCGAAGATCACGTTACCTATGTGCGCAACATCACTGACGTGGATGACAAGATCATTGAACGTGCTGCTGAAAGTGGGGACGATATTACCAGCCTGACGGCACGCACGGCAGAGGCCTATCAGCGCGATATGGCCGGGTTGAATAATCTGGCCCCTTCAGTAGAACCGCGCGCGACAGATCACATCACCTATATGATCGAGATGATCAGTGGGTTGATCGACAAGGGTCATGCCTATGCGGCCGAAGGCCATGTCTTGTTCCGCGTCGCCAGCGACCCGGACTATGGCGTTTTGTCGCGCCGGAGCCTGGACGACATGATCGCTGGTGCCCGCGTTGAAGTGGCCCCCTATAAAGAAGAGGCCGGTGACTTCGTATTGTGGAAGCCGTCGGATGATGACACTCCCGGTTGGGAAAGCCCTTGGGGGCGGGGCCGTCCGGGCTGGCATATTGAATGCTCGGCCATGTCCAAGGCTTATCTGGGTGAGACGTTTGATATCCATGGCGGCGGGATCGACCTGATCTTCCCGCACCATGAAAATGAAATTGCCCAGAGCGCCTGCAGCCATGGCGGTGCCCCGCTGGCCAATGTCTGGATGCATAACGGCTTCATCACCGTTGAAGGCCAGAAGATGTCCAAGTCATTGGGTAACTTCTTCACGGTGCATGAATTGCTGGAAGACTGGCCGGGTGAGGTACTGCGCTACACACTGATTGCCGGGAACTACCGTCAACCGCTTGACTGGACCCAAAAGGGTGTGACCCAGGCCCGCCAAAATCTCGACCGTCTCTACACAGCCCTGCGCGGGTTGGATGATGTAGCCGCTGCCGAGGCCGCACCGGATGACCGTTTGGTGGCCGCTCTTGGGGATGATCTGAATACGCCCTTGGCGCTGTCTGTGCTGCATGACCTGGCCGGTCAGGCTAACCGTGCTGAGGATGACGCCGGAAAAGCCCGTCTGAAGGGCGTGCTGTTGGCCAGTGCCGACTTATTGGGTCTGTTGCAGATGCCGGTGGCAGATTGGTTCCAGGGCGGGGATGATGTTGACGCCGCTGCCATTGAAGAGATGATTGCCCAGCGAACAGAAGCACGCAAAAACAAGGACTTTGCGGAATCCGACCGGATTCGCGATGCCCTTGCAGCCCAGGGCATTATCCTTGAAGATGGGCCTGAGGGAACAAGCTGGAAAAAGGCATAGGCTGGGATCATGGCACGGGAACGACTCTATCTGTTCGACACGACCCTGCGCGACGGTGCGCAGACGCAGGGTGTCGACTTTTCTGTGCATGACAAGCAACGCATCGCTGCCGAGCTGGATGTGCTGGGGCTGGACTATATTGAAGGGGGCTGGCCCGGGGCGAATCCGACGGACACCGCCTTTTTTGGTGAACCACCCAAGTTGAAGAACGCCATGTTCACTGCGTTTGGCATGACACGTCGTCCTGGCCGGTCAGCGGCCAATGATCCGGGTCTGTCTGCCCTGTTCAATGCCGATGTGGGGGCCATGTGCCTCGTTGGCAAGACATGGGACTATCAGGTCGACGTGGCGCTGGAAATCCCGCGCGAAGAGAATGTTGAAATCATCGCCGATTCCATTGCCGAGATTGCCCGACGGGAACGCGAGCCACTGTTTGACGCCGAGCACTTCTTCGACGGTTTCAAGGCCAACCCGGCATATGCCCTGGATTGTGTTCGGGCGGCCGCTGAAAACGGCGCGCGCTGGTTGGTGCTGTGTGACACCAATGGCGGCACCCTGCCGCATGAGGTGGATGAAATTGTCCGTACCGTAGCGCAGGAAATCCCCGGTGACCGGTTGGGTATCCATGCGCATAACGATACTGAAAATGCGGTGGCCAATTCTTTGGCGGCCATTCGTGCTGGTGTGCGCCAGGTGCAGGGCACGCTCAACGGGTTGGGTGAACGTTGCGGCAACGCCAATATGATCTCGCTGATCCCGACATTGATGCTGAAGCCAGACTTCGCCGAGCAGTATGAGACGGGTATAGACCCTGACCTTCTGCCCAAGTTGAAAGCGGTGTCGCATTCGCTGGACGAAATTCTGAACCGGCCGCCAAATCGGCACCAGCCCTATGTGGGTGACAATGCCTTTGCCCATAAGGGCGGGTTGCATGCCTCTGCCGTGGCGAAGGACCCCAGCACCTATGAACATGTGCCGCCCGAGTCGATCGGTAATCAGCGTAAGATCCTTGTTTCCAACCAGGCTGGGCGCTCCAATATCCTGCAGCGGCTGGAGGATATCGGCATGGATATTGCGCCAGACCACCCCAAGGTCGGCCGTCTGTTGGAAGAGGTGAAAGAAGCCGAAACTCAAGGCCTGACCTATGATGGGGCAGAGGCCAGTTTCGAGCTGATGGTTCAGCGTGTGCTGGGCACCTTGCCGAAATATTTCGAGACACAGAGCTATCGCGTGATGGTGGAGCGCCGCCACAACGCCAAGGGCGAATTGGTCACGGCTGCTGAAGCGACGGTGAAGATCGCCGTCGACGGCGAGGTGCTGATGTCTGTGGGTGAAGGCAATGGCCCTGTCAACGCGCTGGATGAAGCCATGCGCAAGGACCTGGGCAAATATTCTTCCTATATCGAAGACCTGCAATTGGTCGACTACAAGGTCCGTATCCTGAACACGGAAGGCACGGAAGCTGTTACCCGTGTGCTGGTGGAAAGCACGGATAATTCCGGTGCGCGTTGGTTCACCGTGGGTGTGTCACCCAACATTGTCGATGCGTCCTATCAGGCCCTTTATGACAGTCTGGTGTATAAGTTACGCCGTGATGACGCGCCGCCTCAGGCGTAAACCCTTGTATTTAAAGCGTAAACGCGCGTCACAAATTTGTCATACACCGTTCACATGAACGTCACCGAATCTCCGTAAACCGTTCCTGTCGACGGCACATTTGCCGTCACTGTTTGGAATGGAGTTTTAGGTAATGAACATGCGACCCATCATGAAAGTGGGCATGCTCGGTCTGTTCTGTACTGGTGTAGCCCTTGGTACGGCACCGGCGCAGGCGCAGTCCAAGGAGGAACTACTCAAACTGGTGCAGGAACAGGCAAAGATGCTTGAAACCATGCAGCGCCGTGTTGAGCGTCTTGAAAATATGACGCAGGCAGCCACTGAAACCGCGAACGAAGCGAGAGAAACGGCTGACAAGTCGGCTAAATCTGGTGGCGAAAAATGGAAGTGGGGCCCTAGCCCGTCGGTCAGCAGCGCAGACGGCAAGTTCAAGGCCCATGTCCGCGGCCGTATTTTCGTTGACTATGGTCATGTGAAAGATTCAAGCACTGTCGGCAGCCAGGACCGCTCGGCTTCGGAATTCCGTACGGCCCGGCTCGGCATTGAGGGCGATGCCTGGAAAGACGTTAAGTACAAGTTCGAAGTCGACTTTGCCGACAATGAAGTCGATATCAAAGACGCCTACGTTCAGTATAAGGGCTTCAAGCCCCTCAAGATTACGGTTGGTCAGTTCAAGGAAACTGCTTCTTTGGAAGAACAGACCTCGTCCCGCCACATTTCTTTGATGGAACGTGCCAGCGTTACCGATGCCTTCAGCATCTCCCGCCGGTTGGGTGTCAAACTCTCTGCCAGTGGCGATATCTGGACATTTGATGCAGCGGCGTTCGGTGGTTCAGACCTGAGTTCCAACAAGGACGACGAAGGTTACGCCCTAACGGCACGTGCTGCAGTCTTCCCGAAGATTGGTAATGGTGGCCGGGTTCACCTTGGTGCATCCATTCGTCATCGCGGTTTCTCCAATGACATTGATGGTATGAGTGTTCGCTATCGCCAGCGTCCGCATTCCCATGTTTCCGGTGTTCGCTATGTCAATACCGGTCACTTGGACGGTGCAAGCTCTGACACCTTGTTTGGTATTGAAGCCGCAGGCATCTTTGGCCCCTTCTGGGTTGAAGGTGAATGGATGTGGATCAACACGGATATCGATAGTGGCTATACCAGCTTCTACAACGGTGAAAGCTCGCTGAAGTTCTCAGGTGGCTACATTGGTGCAGGCTGGTTCCTGACCGGCGAAAGCCGGGGCTACAAGGGCGGCAAGTTTTACCGTCCGAAGGTTAACAACCCTGTCTTTGAAGGAGGCGCAGGCGCCTGGGCCCTTACCGCACGCTATGACTATCTCGATCTGGTCGACGCCAGTGCCGGCATCTGGGGCGGCGAACAAAAGAGCTTCATCGTCGGTGTTAACTGGTATCTCAGCCGTCACACCATGGTGAAGCTGAACTATGCTCACGCGAAGATCGAAGATGCCTTCGATAATGCGAGCTATGTGGACACCAATGGCGAGAACAAGGTCAACTCCTTCACCGCTCGTGTGCAGGTTGACTGGTAAAATACCTCCCTGGGGAAGTGGTGCATTCCCCCCACGGATTATTGCACCGCTTTCTCACCTGAACTTGGGCTCGCTTTGGCGAGCCCATTTTCTTTTGTTGAGGTTGGTTCTTTTGTTGGGGCTGGCCGTCATAGAGATTATATAAGTCTGACTATGATGACCCTTCGCCCCACGCGCCCGTCCGACCATGCGGCTATTGAAGCCCTTTTGGACCGGGCCTTCGGCCTCGACCGAACCAGCAAGGCGGCCTATCGCCTCAGGGAAGGTGTGCAACCGGTCGCAGAGCTTTGCTGTATTGCTGAGGAAAACAGCGTTCTCAAGGGCACGATTTCCTATTGGCCGATGATCATTGATCTGGATACAGGCGGCGCTGTTGATGTCCTGTTGTTGGGGCCCATTGCGGTAGAGCCAGCTATCAGCGGGCAGGGTGTAGGTATCCAACTGATGGAAGAGACCCTGGAGAAGGCCCGGCAACAGGGTCATGACCTGGTTATTCTCGTCGGCGATCTGGACTATTACGGCAGGATCGGTTTCAGCCGTGACGGAACGGCAGCGTTGCGTTTACCCGGCCCGGTTGACCAGGACAGGTTGCTCGTGAAATCCTTACAGGGAAATGAAGTAAACGACCTTACGGGCCTGATCAGGGGTAACCGGCATGACGGATGAGACACAAAGTAATGTTCCGAACCTGGCTGAGATCATGGCCCGGCTGCAGGACAAATCCTTGCCGCCTGTCCATTTGTGGAATCCTGAGTTCTGCGGTGACATTGATATGCGCATCGCCCGTGACGGCACCTGGTTCTATATGGGCACGCCCATTGGCCGACCGCGCATGGTCAAACTGTTCTCGACTGTTTTGCGGCATGATGATGATGACAAGTTTTATCTCGTAACCCCGGTCGAGAAGATTGGCATCACTGTTGATGACGCACCCTTTGTCGCCGTGGAAGCCACTGTTTTTGGGGAAGGCGAAGACCAGATACTTGTTTTCCGTACCAATGTCGATGAAGAAGTCATCGCCGGGCCGGACAACCCCATCCGGGTTGAGATCGACCCGGAAACGCAGGAGCCGTCCCCCTACGTTCTAGTGCGGGATAATCTGGAGGCCCTCATTGGCCGCTCGGTGTTCTACCAATTGGTCGATCTAGGCGAACAGGTAGAACAGGACGGCCAGGAAGTACTGGGTGTCTGGAGCAAAGGCGAGTTTTTCACCATCGGTGAAACGGAAGAGGCCGCCAATGCGTGACCATCTGCTCAACAAGCTATCGGATATACCTGATGAGACAAGCTTGGAGGCCACGTGGGGTGACCATTATGCGCCGCCCAACGATTTAGCGAATTTGCCCAAGGGGCGCACGTTGCGCCCTGCGGCTGTGCTGGTGCCCATTGTGCAGCATCCGCATGGCGAGACGATTATCCTCACTCAGCGGACCGAGCATCTGAATAGCCATTCTGGCCAGGTGGCGTTCCCTGGTGGCAAGGTGGAAGAAGAAGACACTGGCCCGGTTGATACGGCCCTGCGTGAGACGGAAGAAGAAATTGGACTGCACCGCGACCATGTGGATGTCGTGGGTGCGCTGGATGTTTATGAGACGGGCACTGGCTTTGCGATCACGCCCATTGTCGGGTTGGTGACACCGGGCTTCACCTTGGTGCCAGACGACAATGAAGTGGCAGAGGTGTTTGAAGTGCCGATGGCCTTCTTTATGGATTCGGCCAACCACACGATGCAGAGCTCTACATGGCAGGGGGCCGTCCGCCATTATTATGACATGCCCTATAACGGCTTCCGAATCTGGGGGGCAACGGCTGGCATGCTTGTCAATCTGCATGACCGCCTGACCGGCGAATGAAACCCACCGACATCAAGATCGATCAACCCTGGCTCCATGACCCGGGGGCTGTGGCTGTAATGGCTGCAATTGGCGCGGATCAGCGTATCGCTCGCTATGTTGGTGGCTGCGTGCGTGACGCGCTATTTGGCCGCCCGGTGCGGGATATCGATATTGCCACTGTGTTGACCCCGGAACAGGTGATGGCGCGCCTTGAAGAAGCAGGCCTCAGCTATGCAGGGACGGGCCTGGCCCATGGCACGGTTACGGCCATTGCCGATGGGCGTGGTTTTGAAGTGACAACGCTACGTCATGATGTTGAAACCGATGGCAGGCGAGCCAGCGTTGCCTATACAGATGACTGGTTGGTTGATGCCCGGCGGCGCGACTTCAGCATCAATGCGCTTTATGCGGATGCGGATGGCACAATCTACGACCCGGTTGATGGCGTGCCGGATATTGAGGCGGGCCTCGTGCGCTTCATTGGCACAGCAGAACATCGCATCGAGGAAGACTTTCTGCGCATCCTGCGGTTTTTCCGGTTCCATGCCTGGTATGGAAAAGGCCCGCTTGATCCTTTGTCGCTTGAGGCGTGCATTCACCTGAAGAGAGGCCTGCGCAGTCTTTCTGTAGAGCGTGTCCGGGCAGAACTCTTGCGGTTGCTCGAATCCCATGCGCCGCAGGAAACACTGCGTGTGATGCATCAACAGGGCATTCTGGGCGAGATCATGCCGCCCCCGGCTGGTCTGGGAACGCTTGAGGCTGTCGTTGGCCAAGAGGAAAGCGAAAACCATTCTGACGCAATACGGCGGCTGATCGCTCTGTATCGGGGGCAGGGGCGGGTGTTGCAGGAGTTGGCCAAGGACTGGAAACTGTCGAACCAACAGAAAAAGCGTATCAAACGATATGGCGTTGTTGTTGATGCATGGGGTGAGGTGCCGGTACCGTCGCCTGTGGCGCTTCGGCAAATGGCCTATCAACAGAGCAAAGAAGCCGTCGAAGACTGGCTGCTGGTCCGCCCGATCCCATTAGATGGGGTACATGCGGAAGTGATGGACAGCCTGCGTGACTGGACTGTTCCAGAATTTCCGCTCGCCGGGGCAGATGTGCTGGCACTGGGCGTGGGCGAAGGCGCTGCGGTCGGCGCCGCACTCAAAGCAATAGAAGCGCAATGGATCGAAGGTGACTTTCAGCAGGACCGGGCAGCACTCTTGGCCCTGCTGAAAAAACAGGTTGCCGAAGGCTAGCAGCCTATGGCCACTTTGCCTCGGGCGGCAGGGTCATCAGGATGGCCTCTGTATTGCCGCCGGTTTTCAATCCAAAGGTCGTGCCGCGATCAATCGCCAGATTGAACTCGGCATAGTAGCCGCGTTTGACCAACTGGTGCTCCCGCTGTTCGTCCGTCCACGGTTCATTCATGTGGCGGGCGGCGATCTGCGGGTAAATGTCTAGGAAGGCCCGGCCAACATCCTGGGTGAAGGCAAAGTCTGCCTCCCAGTCGCCGCTATTCAGTGAATCGTAAAAGATACCGCCAACGCCGCGGGGCTGCTCGCGGTGCGTGATGTAGAAATACTCATCGCACCACTTTTTGAACTTCGGGTAATAATCCGGGTCATGTTTGTCGCAGGTTTCCTGGAAGACTGCGTGAAAGTCTGCCGTGTCCTGGTCAAACTCGAACATGGGGTTCAGGTCAGCGCCGCCGCCGAACCATCCCTTGGTGGTAGTAATGTGCCTTGTGTTCATATGAACCGCTGGGACGAGGGGGGAACGCATATGAGCGACAAGCGAAATGCCGCTGGCCCAGAAGCGCCGGTCTTCTTCTGCGCCATCCATGTTTTTGGCGAAATCCTCCGTGAATTCACCCATCACGGTCGAGATGTTCACACCGACTTTCTCAAACACACGCCCGCGCATGATTGACATCACGCCGCCACCGCCACCGGGGCGGTCCCAGGCCTTGCGTTCAAAGCGCCCGGGTTCCATGTCAGAATTTGTGCCGGTCAGGTCATCTTCCAACTTCTCAAAGGCCGCACAGATCTTGTCGCGCAGGTCCGTAAACCAGACGGTGGCACGTTCTTTCTTTTCGGGGCTGCTATAGCTCATTCTGGCTGCCTTCTATTGGTTGGGGTCTGTTCCAAGCGACGGGAATAGCCCGGTTTGTCTCATGGCCTCACCCAGTACCATCGCCGCGGCGATGGCAACATTGAGCGAGCGCAAATTCCCGGTCATGGGGATGCATAAACGCGCGTCTGCCTGCTGATGGATTTCCTCTGGCACCCCTGCGCTTTCCTGACCGAACAGCAGGATATCATCTTCCTGAAACTCGAAGCTGGTATAGGCGGTTTCGGACTTGGTCGTCAGCAGAATGATTCGTGCATCGCCGCTATTTCGGGTGAAATGCTGCCAGTCGTTGTGACGGGTGAATTGAGCGCGATCAATGTAATCCATCCCCGCCCGCTTTAGGGATCGTTCACTGAATGGGAAGCCGCAAGGTTCGATAATATCCAGAGGGATGTTTTCGCACGCGCAAAGCCGCAGAATCGTACCCACATTGGGCGGGATTTCAGGTTGGTATAGCGCCAGTCTCATGTTTAGTATCGTGCGTCCAAAGGTGGTTAACCTGCGATGTTGTAGAATGGGTATATCAACAATGCAAAAACAACGCATCATGGCTGGACAATTTGTAGTGATGATGCCAAAAGGCGCACACGAAATTGGGCTAATTGCCTGATTGAGGGAAAAACAGGAAACAGGTGTTTGTGAATGTCCGAAATGGAACAAACAACCGAACATGAAGAAGACGGCGTAGAACGCCGCGACTTTCTGTTCATCGCCGCTGGTGGGTTTGGCGCGGTTGCCGCAGGTGCAGCTGTCTGGCCCCTGGTTGATCAAATGAACCCTTCTGCTGACGTTCTGGCGCTGTCCTCGGTCGAGGTCGACTTGGCGCCGATCGCAGTTGGTCAGTCCATCAAGGTGAACTGGCGCGGTAAGCCGGTCTTCATCCGTCGCCGTGCGGCGGAAGAAATTGCAGAGGCTCGCGAAGTTATCGTTGCCGAATTGCCCGACGCCCAGACTGATGTCGAACGCGTCAAGGAAGGCAAGGATGAATGGCTCGTCGTTGTTGGCGTTTGCACGCATTTGGGCTGTATTCCCATCGATTATTCGGGTGACTATGACGGTTGGTACTGCCCCTGTCATGGTTCCCATTACGACACATCTGGTCGTATTCGCCGGGGTCCGGCCCCAACGAACCTCGAGGTTCCCGAATACACATTCCTGTCCGACACTCGCATCAAAATCGGCTAAGGGGAGTAAAGAAAATGACTGCACCCTCACGGCCTTTCGAGCCGACGAATGGCGTAATTTCCTGGATTGACCGTCGGCTGCCGATCTTTACCGTTCTACATGGCGCGCTAGTTGCATACCCGACGCCACGGAACCTGAACTACTGGTGGAGCTTTGGCTCTCTGGCCGGCTTTATGCTGGTTATCCAGATTGTCACCGGTATCGTGCTGGTCATGCACTACACACCGCATTCACTGATGGCGTTCGAATCTGTCGAACACATCATGCGTGACGTGAACTATGGCTGGCTGCTGCGCTATATCCATGCGAATGGCGCCTCCTTCTTCTTCATTGTGGTCTATATCCACATATTCCGCGGGCTTTATTACGGGTCTTACAAGGGACCACGTGAGCTCTTGTGGATGCTCGGCCTTGTCATCTTCCTGTTGATGATGGCTACAGCCTTTATGGGTTACGTGCTGCCTTGGGGTCAGATGAGCTTCTGGGGCGCGACCGTGATTACCAACCTGTTTGGTGCTTTACCGCTGATCGGTGAGCCGTTGGTAGAGCTGCTCTGGGGAGGCTTCTCGGTTGATAATCCAACCCTGAACCGCTTCTTCAGCCTGCACTATCTGCTGCCATTTGTGATTGTTGGTGTTGTCATCATGCACATTTGGACACTGCATATTCCTGGCTCGAACAACCCGCTGGGCATCGACGTTAAGGGCTCGCAGGACCAGATCGACTTCCACCCGTATCACACGGTGAAGGATGTCTTCATGCTTTCCGTCTTGCTGTTGGTCTTCTTTGCCTTTGTGTTCTACGCACCGAACTTCATGGGTCACCCGGACAATTACATTCCGGCCAACCCGATGGCTACGCCTGAGCACATTGTCCCTGAATGGTACTTCCTGCCGTTCTACGCCATCCTGCGTTCCGTGCCGGACCTCATCATTATGGACGCCAAGCTGGCCGGTGTGCTGGCCATGGGTGCTTCCATCCTGCTGCTGTTCGCCCTGCCGTGGCTGGACCGCTCGCCGGTACGCTCCGGTACGTTCCGCCCGGTTATGAAGTGGCTTTACTGGGTGCTGCTCGTTGATGTTGTGATCCTGGGTGTCGTTGGTGCCAAGGTGCCCGATGACACGGCCTTCAGCATCGGTTCTCTCGGTGTTACCTGGTTGACCGTTGGTCAGATCACCACGCTGTATTACTTCGCATACTTCCTGGTAGCGCTGCCGCTGCTCAGCAAGTTCGAGAAAACAGCCCCGCTACCGGAAAGCATTTCCGAAGCGGTTCTGGCCAAGAACGCATAAGCGTAGGGAGAAGAATAATGAAAAAGACACTCTACACTTTTGCTGCTCTTGCCATGTTTGCTGTTGCGGGCACCGCCCATGCAGCTGGCAACACGATTGAACAGCCAGCACCGCCTGCCGGTGGCTGGCAGCATGACGGTATCTTTGGCACGTTTGATAAAGTAGCTGCCCAGCGTGGTCTGCAAGTTTATCGCGAAGTATGCGCCACGTGCCACGGCCTGAAATTTGTATCCTTCCGCACGCTGTCTGACCTTGGGTTCTCAGAAGCCGAGATCAAGGCCATTGCCAAGGAATACACCTTCATGGCTGAGCCTGATGATGAAGGTGAGGTACTGGAGCGCACTGGTCTGCCGTTTGATTACTTCCCGAGCCCGTATGCCAATGAAAAGGCTGCTGCTGCCATGAACAATGGCGCTGTACCGCCTGATCTTTCGCTGATGACCAAGGCACGTGTTGGTGGTCCGGACTATCTCTATTCGCTGCTGACGGCCTATCGTGACCCGACGGAAGCTGACCTGGCCGCTTTGGCCGCAGCCAATATCGAGCTGGGTGACACAACCTATTTCAACCCGATCATGGGCGGCAATCAGTTGGCTATGGCACCACCGCTGGACGATGGCCTGGTGGAATATGCAGAGGGTCAGCCGGAAGCTACGCTGGAGCAGATGGCGCACGACGTCACGGTTTTCCTGACCTGGGCTGCTGAGCCGAAGATGGAAGAACGCAAGGAAATGGGCCGCAATGTAATGGCCTTCCTCGTAATCTTCTGCGGCATTATGTTCTTCGCCTATCGCCGTATTGCAAAGCGTATTCTGGGTCACTAGAATTTCCGCTACACTAATTGCCTCGGGGTCGATTCCCGGCTCCGGGGCTTTTTATTGCCTGACGCATACAGGAGGGGCGTAATGACGACAGGAAAATCTATTCGGGCATGTTTTCAAGTCGCATTTCTGGTGGCGGTGATTGCTTACGGCCAATCAGCTAAAGCGGAAACAATTATGCCGACAGCTGAACTGGATCGGAGCTCCCTCTTCTTCCAATTCCTAGAATCTAAGTCATTTGGTGCCGGCGTTGCTCGTCAGCTCGCTGCCTATGAACGCGCCTTTGGAGTCTCCTGCGGTGAGAATTACAGGGTCACATTGCAGCAGGTTCGAGTCATACGCCCAGTCGTAACGGTGCCGGAAGGGCCGCTTTTTGTGGCTGAAGGTGTTCCTCAGCCAACGGGCGGGCTCTGGTTCAACCGCCATTCGATTAACCGATGTGGCGAAGACGTCACCTATAATTCGATGGTTCGTATTCTTGATAATGGCACATTGCTCATCCAGCACCTCGTGCTGGGGCAAACGGGTTTAACACCTCAGTTGATCAATGGCTTCAAGCAGCGGGCTGCCCGTATGGCGCAGATCGAAGGTTGCAGCGAAGTTGTGGTGCGCGACACCATGAACGGTGTGCCTGACGGTTATGAACGGCAAAACGAGGACGCCGTCTTCGAAACCTGGACGATCTGGGGCTGTGAACAGAGTGTTCGGCTTGTCGTGCGCCTCGAAGGGAACGATAAGGGCGGCATTCAGATGACGGCGGAAAACCGTACTGTCCTGAACTAGGCCGGATGATGACGAGCGTGCTTCTGGGGATAATTGGCGGCAGTGGGCTGGCCGATGTGCCGGGCCTGCAGGGTAAGACCTGGCAGCCTATCACAACCCCGTTTGGGGCACCTTCGGATAATCTGTGCTTCGGAGAACTGGCCGGTCAGGACGTCGTCTTTTTGCCGCGCCATGGAAGGGGTCACACGATTCCGCCAGATGCCATTAACTTTCGCGCCAATATTGATGCATTGAAGCAGGTCGGTGTTACAGACCTTGTGTCCTTCAGTGCTTGTGGTTCTCTGCAGGAACAGCATCCACCGGGCAGCTTTGTATTGGTCGATCAATATGTCGACCGGACCCTCAACAGGGTCGGTAGTTTCTTCGAACCTGGCTTGGTGGCTCATGTTTCTATGGCCGAACCGGTGTGCAACCGCGCACGTGGGTGGCTGAAGCAGGCATCGGCGTCGGCTGGTATCGACGTCCATGATGGCGGCACCTATCTGGCCATGAATGGGCCGCAATTCTCGACCAAGGCAGAATCTGCGCTTTATCGATCATGGGGTTGTGACGTGATTGGCATGACCAATATGCCGGAAGCCAAATTG